>Ga0233432_10000011_pt1 | contig 144805 bp, 140 predicted proteins | sample SI_122_August201_6_FD_179870 | JGI IMG/M metagenome (GOLD analysis project Ga0233432, IMG submission 179870) | Seawater microbial communities from Saanich Inlet, British Columbia, Canada - SI_122_August2016_10_MG | ecosystem: Environmental > Aquatic > Marine > Inlet | place: Canada: British... | reverse complement strand
TTTATTGCATTAGAAACCCCCTCCTAAGGGGCAGGTCCGGGGTTCGACTCCCTGTCAGGACGCCAATTAACATAGCTAACTAAAATTTAAATACTAAATCAAAGAGAAGGATCGTTTGATTGAAACTTTGTACCACCTTTCTTTGGACTATCTAATTTATTAAAAGCCCAAATAATTGCTATTAACCAACCTAGTAGTGTTAGACCAAAAACAATATTTATAATCATAATCACCCATCTATTTCTATGACCCTTATTAAATGCAAAAATAGTGGGTAACATGTAAATCGACCCTGCTAACAGACCGAGAAGAATCCAAATTGTATCTGATTCCATTTAATTAACCTTAATTTTAACCGTATTTTAGATGTGAATCATATGCTAACTCTGCTTCTCCACATACCCCTTTTTTTTCCAGACATCAGACAAAATAACCTTGTACTTAAAACACCAAATCAAAGCAAATAGGGGTATCCAACCCACAAGTCCATATATAATCTTACCCTTAATCAGAAGATCAATCGCGCAAAAGGGAGTGAAGAGCCACAACCAAGGAAATGTTACAGTTTGGGTATCACCTGTGTCAGGATGTTTATAGGTAGTCATTTAAAATACCTTCTATTGGAAGTTTTGTTTAAGAGGCAAATGCCCTGGATTCTTTAGAATTTAAATGCACCTTAATACCTGGTGGGAGCCCCATTTCAACTTCAATCTGACCTATAGTGTGATCATGGTTTTCTACCATCTCGTTCATTTTATAAACTTTTTGTATAGAGGAAATTATTGCTGACTGAAGCTTAGATAAGTTTTCATTGTCAGAGAGACTATCAAGGTTTTTGACTCCACCAGCTTTTTGTTCAACGATGATGCCGATTTTAGGTGGTAATGATAAGCCAAAAAAAACATCGCCGATGATAAATCCTGATTTCTCTAATACAGGTTTAAGTCCGTTAATTTCAGCTAAACCGTCACCTAAAAGTGACGTAGCTTTGCCACCCAACTCGCCTGCTTTCTCCTTAATAGAATCATTTAATTCTTTTGACTTATTTTTTATCTTATCAAACATGATATAAAACCCCTTAAGTTTTTATTTTTTTAAACAGATTACTCTAATTATAGGATTTTTCAAATTCAGCTATTTTGTATATGGGCGGGTACTATTATATGTAGCAACAAGATTTAGACCCCCCGTGGGGTAATATTTAGCCACAGATTTAGCCACAGATTAATGTTTTTTGAGGATAGTTGGTTTTTAAAGCCTTATGAATGGCGGACTTCAGAGATGATTTGAAAGTGCTACCGTACTGTAATCTAGCATCGCAATTAGCTGTTTAGATTGACTCATAGGCTATGTATTTCTTAGGTTTTTTCTATTCTGTATGTAGTTTATATTATTTTTGATAACCCCAAGCGTTTTTCAGCGTAATCAACTATTTTGGATGCAATATCCATATTATTTACTGTTTCAATACCCATGAGACCTGGTGAACTATTGACTTCTAAAACTTTGGGCCCATCTGACGAGCGCAAAATGTCTACTCCTGCGATACTCAACCCCATCGCCTTCACCGCACGTTTTGCAATTTTTCTCTCCTCTTGAGTTAATTTGACCTTGGTTGCTGTTCCACCTAAATGTAAATTTGAGCGGAAATCATCTTCTGAGGCTGATCGCAACATGCCTGCTATGACTCTGTCACCAATTACAAATAATCTGAGATCCGATCCATTTGAATCTTTTACAAAATCTTGAACTATGAATGGAGCCTGAAGTTTTTGAAATGCACTTATCACACTTGTAGCTGCTTTTTTTGTTTCCGCTAAAATCACACCTTTACCCTGAGAACTCTCTAGTAACTTAACAACTATTGGAGCGCCAGCAATTAAATCTATAAGACTTTGAGTATCACGAGGTGAATTTGCAAAAGCTGTATCAGGCATAGGTATTCTATTGAGTGCGAGAGCTTGATGAGCTGCTAATTTATCCCGTGAAGTGCCAATAGATGCTGAAGAGTTCAAACAAAAAGTACCCATTGCCTCAAATTGTCTTACTACTGCCATCCCGTATCTAGTTATGGAATGACCGATACGTGGAATAATGACATCGTAATGCGGTAAAATTTTTCCATCGTAATGGACCTCAGGATTATCTGATTCAATATTTAAATAACATCTTTTTGTGTTTAAAATTTCACAAAAATGACCGTTTTTTTCGGCGGCTTGGATGATATGTAAATTAGAGTAATTGTTAGGTTCGAGACTTAATATTCCAATTCTTAGGGATCTTCTATAGGAATAGTTTTTAGTTTTTTTATATAAATCAAAACTTAAAATTGTTTGCAAAAAACTTTTATCAGCTGAAATTTTAAAACCATCAAGAGCACTCCTGCCTAAAATCATCTTATATTTCATGTTTTCTCTATTAGAGAGAGTAATAGGTATTTTTTTCTTTATGGAGCCAATTAAAATCTCCGTTTCTATGACATATCTAAGTTCTGAGATTCCATTTGAAGATGTTATGTTTTTTTGATCTATTATTTTTGCAGAGCAAAAGACTGAAAATCTTTCATTTGTAGTAATCGGGTTAATCCCAAACCTAACCATTTGGTTGTTTTCTTTTCCAAATACTTGAATATTGAAAGCGTGAAGAGCTGATGTATCAGCACCTGTGTCTGTTTTAGCTATCAACGCAGGAAGATTTAGTTCAGGTAAACTAACCCACTCCTCCCAGCCTACAAAGTTATTATTTTCCATATTTAGAATTAAATAGCATATTTTGTTAATTGCAATAATTAATTTTTCATCTTTTAGCTAATACTAATTTACCGCTGACTTATTTAAAGCTGTCTATATATGGAATTTTTATAAGGAATTTTTGTTATATGTTTTGGCATTAGTATTAGCCACAAAGAATAATGTTCCAAAGACTAGTAGGAGTGGTATTAATGTTTTCATTTCCTAGTTCATCCTTCTGTGCATTACTTTAGAGGTTATCAGTCATCACGAGCATTCCTATACTTATCGTTAGTCTCTCCTATTTGCAGACCAAACAATAAAAATACCAGCTAGAATAAGAGTGCCTAAAACTTCTAAAGCATAACCACTTATACCTATAAGATAGGCTAGGATGGCTGCTGTAAACCCTAATAGTATACGTATTGTCATTTCTCTAACTCACCCTTTAGTTTTTCTTTTCATATAATCCTTATTCTTTTAACAATCAAACCAAAACTTAGATTCTAGTAATGACTACAAAGAACCATATTGCCGTTCTCTTTGCATACAGTTAGCTATTTATTCTGTTAGCGCTAAGAATATTTAATGTTAACCTATAAATCAGCTTACTTAAGAAAATTCGTTGCATAGCTTTCTAAAAATTTATTTATTTGCAAGGATACTTCTTAGATATTATCTGCCATACAAATTCTTCTGCAGGGATTCGTATTGAAGGAGACTGGGGGGCTTGCTGTATTTTAGACATGACGTATCTTTTGACTTCACCGTGAGGTATGTCATTGGGTACACACCAATTTGGCATTAAACTATAGTATGCTTCTATAGCACCCTCACAATAACCTTTAGCATATCTTGTCTGTTTAGGTTCGCAGGCAGATTGAAGAAACCAAGTCTGCATGGATACTGGAATTCTGTTTGCTACTAGCACAGGTGATAGAACCAATACCCCTAAGGTTATGAAGACTTTAAGTTTGTCTCTCATCTCTGTTTCTTCTATAAAATTCGTCTTTATAAGTATTTATCTTATTGGTTATAATAAGTAAACAAATAGCTTAATGTAACCTCCTTAAGGAACTTGAAATGGCCACAGAATCAATAGTCAAATTTATAGTTTTATTTCTAAGCTATTGTTTCGTTTACATATCTGGTCGTAAGAAAATTGAGAGATTAGCAAAAAAACCAGATGCTTCAGAGTTCATCAGAAAATATGGTGTTGGATCTTGGTTAATATTTGTATCAGTATTAACTATTGTTGCTAGTGATTACATTATTTAGTTAGATTAATCGATATATACATATCAACGTATTATTCAACCATATGGCTAAATTAAAACTGTTTCTAATTATACTAATCGCATTATTCTGTCTTTCAGCACAGGCAGAAATCATACGAGGTAAGGTAATTAAGATAGCTGATGGTGACACTCTCACTCTTCTCACCGATTCAAATAAAAAAATAAAGATCAGGTTAGCTGGTATAGATACACCCGAAAGAAAACAGTCATTTGGTAACACCGCTAAAAACGTATTAGCTAAATTAGTTTTTCAGAAAGAGATTCAAATAGAAGTGCTCACCAAAGATAGGTATGGAAGGACTGTTGGTATCGTTTTTCTTGATAATCAGAATGTCAATTATGAGCTAGTAAGGAAAGGTATGGCTTGGGCATACAAAAGATATACTGATAATGAGCTGCTCTATAAGCTCGAGGATGAAGCGAAAAAAAGAAGAATTGGACTGTGGGCCGATGAGAACCCCATAGCCCCCTGGGATTGGCGAAGAGGTAAACGCTAACCAACCTCAAAGATAAAGCTAAGAGTATTATTAATCTTGTGATCAGCAGCTTTGATATTTCTAAATTTCATCGCTTATTTTTATTGAAATGATAATTATTCTCACTTAGAATATATACAAATAAATCTTACTTTGAAAAAAAATATATGAATGAATTTATTATCACTTTTAGGGAGTGTCTTGAGGCATGCTTAATAGTTGGAATTATTTATACGCTACTAGAAAAAAATAATTTAAAAAGAGAAATTAAACAACTTTGGTTAGCTGTTATCGCAGCAGTCTTTGCAAGCATAGGCGTCGCTTTCGCAATAAATGTAATTAAAGCATCTATCGGTAATGCCTCGGCTCAATCTCTATTTGAGGGTGTAAGTATGTATATCACCGCCATTTTATTATGGTATGTGATATTTTGGCTTTCAAAGCATGTAAGCCAAAGAACAGTTATGGAAGAAAAAACTCAAAAAGCTGTGAAAAATGCTGGTTGGGGGATATTCTTGGTTGTTTTTTTTGCAATTTTACGAGAGGGGTTTGAGACAGCTTTATTTTTAATGGGAAGTTTCAATATGTCTGGCAGTTTCTCATATCTAGGATTCTTTGTGGGTATGACAATTGCTATATTAATTGGGTATATGATAGTTATTCAGGGAAGAAGGATAAATCTTAAATCCTTCTTCCGAACAACAACTTTTATGCTAGTAATTTTTGCTTCTGGAATGGTTGCATATGGGACTCACGAAGTTGAGGAATTTGTTGTAAAAGGCAACCATCTTGAAAAGTTTGGTATAAAAGAAAAGGACCAAATCCCTAGAGTCTGGGATATATTAAAACCCAAGCAGGAAACCGATGAATCATTTTTTTATTCATACAATATAAATGGAAAAGATAAATATACTCATTTATTTCACGATAAAGGCAGAATTGGCGTTTTCTTAAAAGGTTTTTTTGGTTACAACAGCAATCCTAATTATCCTGAAGTTATTCTATGGCTGATATCCTTATTCTTTGGTATAAAAATGTGGAAAAGATTTTATTTTTAATAAATAGGTAGGCTTATGAAAAAAAATATTTCATCTATAATTATTCTCTCCTTAGTGATTGCATATCCTGCGCTCTCCAACCATCACGGTCATGGTGACACACATGAGCATGGTCATAAAAAGGATGAAGTATCAAAAAAAATAATTACCGATGATAATGAATATCTAACCAATTTAAATTTAATGAAAGGTCATTTATGGGTAGGGATTCAGCTTTATAAAGCTTCTTACAAAGATAATGCTAAAATGCATATGAAGCATCCTAAAAGTGAGCTATATGGGGATATGATCGCAACTTTTAAATATAAAGATGCACCAGGATTCGCTTCTGAATTAGAAGTTCTTGCGTCTTCAGTTGAAAATGAAGAGTCACTGCAGACTATCGATAAAAATTATAAAAATTTATTTAAAGCTATTAATAAAAATGAAAAGTTTGTTGATGAAACAAGCGTTTCTATTCAAAAAAAAGTGAAGCTGGTAATTTCGTTACTTAAAATAGCAGAAGAAGAATATGCTATAGGCATTGTAAACGGTAAGGTCGAAAATAAGTATGAGTACCAAGATGCCTTTGGGTTTACTAATATGGCAAAAAATATCATCGAGGGCATAACTACAGCAGACGAAACCCAAAAAAACAGGCTATTAACAATAATAGCAGCTATAGATACTCTTTCACCCCTATGGCCAGAACTAGCTCCAAATCATAATGTAGATGGTGATGCCAAAAGTATCCTTAACGTAATAGAGGAAATAAAAAAAATATAGCGCAATCAGGTACAAGAAAGCTTGGATCCGCATTTGCAGTGAGGATCGCAAAAATAATTTGATCATTTGTTTTTAATTAATTTTTGGGGTGATAAAAATGATTATTCTGTTTTGGATTATATTAGCTGTCGCTGGAATTTGTATATCTTGCTTCTTTCTAAATAAATATCTGAATAAAAAACTAGTAATCTTTATTTTTAGCATGTTCTCTTTGGCTGGCCTATCAGTCTCTGTATTAAATGATACGAATAATTATATCCCGTGGTTTGTATGTTCCTTGCCCTTGGTTGTTTATCTTACTTATATAATGATTTTTGATAATTCTAAAAATTCTTAAAGATTTTTTTATTAATTTCTAATTAGGGTCCAGTTAAATGAGTCGTAATCTCAACCGGTTTTTTATATATATATTTTTTATGTGTGCAGTAATTTTTAATTATGCTCATGCTGATAATGAAGAATTTATGACTTCTCATATCCAAAAAATTGTTCTTGGTTCTGGTTGTTTTTGGGGAGCTGAAAAGAACTATGAGGAACTCAAAGGGGTTATAGATGCTGTATCAGGTTATTCAGATGGTTATGGCTTAGAGCCAACTTATAATGAAATCACTAAACTAAAAAATAAGTTTAATACTAAAAATTATGCAGAAGTTGTAGAAGTTACCTACAATACAAATATTATCTCTACAGAAATGCTATTGAAGTATTATTTTGAATCTCATGATCCAACACAGTTAAATAGACAAGGTAACGACATAGGTACGCAATACAGATCAATCATTCTTTACTCTAATAAAACGCAAAACAAGGTCGCAGAAAAAATTATCTCTACTTATCAAGAGCTACTTATAGAAGCAAATTATGGGAAAATTGTAACTAAGGTGAAGCCGCTCAAAAAATTTAATAAAGCTGAAACATACCATCAAAATTATATAAAAAAAAATCCAAATGGATACTGTCCAGATCACTCTACAGGGGTGAAATTTACTGTTACAAAAAAACCAGACATACCTGATAACCATAATCTCCAAAAGGGAAAATATATAGTTGTTATTGAGCCTCAAGGTTATTGTGTTTATTGTGAGAAATTTAAATCTGAGACATTAAATGATTATGCAGGGAGTATACCTTTAGCATTCAGGCTAGCAAGTCAATTAAATAAACTAGAGATTCATTCGCCTACATGGGCAACTCCAACTGTTATTTTCTTGCAAGATGGCAAGGAGATATTTGGTCATCAAGGTCTGATGTCTTCGAAAGAATTTTATCAAGCCCTCGGCTACTTCATGCTTGGCAACTCTAAAGCGTATAAGGTTGCTTTCGAAGATGCAACTGACAAGAGGTTTTGTGAAGAATACGATATATTCAAAAATACTCCCGATGGAGTGTTTGTCGACAAAATTAGTGGCGCGCCTTTATTTGATACAAGAGATAGATACAATTCCTTTAGTGGATGGTTGTCTTTTACAAAACCTATAGATGGTGCCGTCTATTATAAGGCCGATAACAGTAATGGAATGAAAAGAACTGAAATACGATCAACTATTTCGGATATTCATTTAGGACATGTGTTTCCTGATGGACCGAATGGTTTACCAAGATACTGTATCAATGCAACTGTTTTGGAATTTAAAAAGAGACCCAAATAAAACTTTTGTTATAATGTTTCAAATGTATTGATTTACTATTTTTAGTCAATATAATTCCTGCCCATGTTTTCCAACAGAAAGTTTTTTCAAGTTCTTATTCTAATCTTAAGTTTGGGGTCGTTTACTCAGACTTATGCTGCCCATGATCAATCACATTCAAGTCACGATCATGCAACACAAGAGTCCTCACTAAATTGTATCGATTGTTACATTAATTCCGCTGCAGCTCAGCCGCTAGGCTTAGATTTTAGAACAAAATATGCTGAATTTTTATATACATCTGTAGTATCAAACATATCATATAGCATTTATTTTTATGGCTTAAAGATCATCCCATATCAGTCTCGAGCTCCTTAAATATTACTGAATTAAACGTCTTTTTTAATTAATTCAATTTTTATGGAGATTCAAATGAAGCATATTTTGGTATGTATTTTTTTTGTTTTTACATCATATGCCTACGCTAAAGATTCAAAAATAGAAATTCAAGAGATACCGGTAACAGCAAACCCTTTACAAGTTAACTCTAACGATATGGTTAAGCCTGTAAGAATCATAGGCAGTAAAGAACTAATGCAGAATAGTTCTGCTTCTTTGGGCAGAAATCTAAAAAATATTCCAGGTGTAAGCAATAGCTCTTGGGGAGAAAACGTTGGTCGGCCAGTTATTCGCGGAATGGATGGTAATCGAATCAAGATTCTAAACAACGGCCTTGAGGTAAACGATGTTTCTGCTATGTCAGGTGATCACCCTGTGGGTATAGACGCTTTATCTGCAGATCAAATTGAGATCATTAAGGGACCTGCATCGATTATCTATGGTGGGGGTTCTGTGGGTGGAACAATAAATATCATTGATCATACAATTGATGACGAGGTCATTGAGGGACTAACTGGTGTTTATGATTTCAGTCAGGGTGGTGCTCAGAGAGAAAATACAAATTCTCTTCAACTCGATTATGGTTTTAAAAATTTCATGCTTCATCTTGATGGATTCAAGCGGGATAGTAAAAATTTAAAGATACCTGGTGATTCAGTATCGTCTAAGCTTAGTGCTGCGAGAGCAGCAGAAGGTGAACCTATTGCTAGAAACAAAAACGGCAAGGATACACTTAATAGCTCACATAATGACAGTTATGGAGGAGGCATTGGAGCATCCTATGTATTTAGTGACGGGTATACTGGGCTTTCATACAAAGGCTATGATATGGAATATGGTAACCCGATCGAAGACGGTACTTATATAGATGTCGAATCAGACAGATACAACTATATCTTCCAAAAAGATAACTTATCATCCAATATTAGTAGCTTTAGATTTGATACCAGCTATACCGAATATGACCATGATGAGGTAGAACCAAGTGGAGAGATTGCTACACAATATTTACAGAATACTTATGATGGTAAATTTGAAGTAACGCATTCGTTCATCAACGAAACAAAGGGTGTTATTGGTTTGGACTTTGGTACACGTAGATTTACAAAAAACAAAGGTAATCCAATGATTGCAAACAACAACTCCGAAAAAATATCTTTATATGTATTAGAAAATTTCTCTTATAATAATCAAGATATTACGTTTGGTTTTAGACAGGGCTTCGTTAAACACAATGGGAATGACTTTGTAAGTGATGATGGGTGTACTGTAGACTATCTTGAAGCTGGCTGTGAGGCAGCTGGAGGTGTAGAAAATACAACATCTTTTGATGACACTGAAAAAACATTTCAAACATCCAATATATCTGTAGAAACAAAGATGGAACTGAGTCCAGGCTTATCCCTAGGCGTAAGTTTGAGTCATATTGAAAGAGCTCCAACTTATGAGGAGTTATTTGCATACGGTCATCACCATGCCACGGAAACAATTGAGCAGGGCGATAGAGGATTAAGTGAAGAACGATCTAATTCCTTGGATTTAACACTTAATTGGGCGGGTGAAAATAAAAATATCGTAGTTTCGCCATATTACACTCGCTTTAACAGTTATATTGCAATGATAAATACTGGGCAATCTCAAAAACATATGCATGAAGGTGAAGATGAGAGTGAGGAAATCTCAGTCTTCGAATACAAAAATATACCTGCTGAGTTTTATGGTTTAGAGATTCAAGGTGATTTTGACTTATCCAAGAATTATAGTTTAAGTCTATGGGGTGATTATGTCAGGGCCAAGAATCGAGATGGAGGAGATTTACCTAGAATACCTCCAGCAACACTAGGAGCAACTATTTTTGGTGATTGGGGTAATTTTAAAAGCGACCTGAGCATGAGACAAGTATTTAGTCAAAATAAAATCGGTAAGTATGAGATTAAAACTGATGATTATTCTGACGTAACTTTTAACTTAAGTTATCAAATACCCTCACATAAATCAGTCAGCATATATATAAAAGCTGAAAATTTACTAGATGAAGATATTAGAGATCATGCTTCTTTCATTAAAGATCAAGTTCTTAGTGGTGGAAGAAATATTAAAGGTGGCTTTATCGTAAGTTTTTAGAAAATTTATAGCAGAAAAAGTATTTTACAGTTAAACGAAAGGGCAATCTGAGATTCTAAATCTGGATGGCCCTTTTTTTATTTGAGGAGAAATTTAGGCATAGATTTGAAGGCCTGCAAACTGTTAGCTTGAACCGGTGGACTTAAGAACAAAGACGGGTTCTTTTGCTTTTTTTTCTTGTTTATATTTTTTACGATAACAAAATTTGTATAAAGAATTTGCATCTTCAAATACATGCCTCTTGCCTGAATTCTCGTAAACTAACCAATAGGTATTTCTAGTTATCAGATCAAATCCAAGTTCTCTTAATTTTAGTTCAGACTTTTTGATAAGGTTAAGTTCTTTATCTCGACGAACTTGTTCCTCAGACCAGCTCAAACTGTTTTTATTACATTTCATAAATGCCTAATAGTTTATTTCAAGATGAAAAATAAATAAAACGGTCTGATAACATAAAGATATTTTCTTAGCATGTAAAGATATTTTTTGAGGTAAAGGTTAAGTTGACCAAGTCAGCTGATATTTAAAACCTTATGAATTTGCAGGTTGAGCCGCCACTTTGGATTATCAAGGCAAAATTGTAATGCCTCTTGAGTGACTTTATCTTTGTTTGGATGAATATATTCTAATGGCAGAGGTTCGGCCATAGGTGTTAAATAGTAAAATTCTGCTTTAATATGTGAAAAATTTTCAGGCATAGCGTCCCTCTGAGGAAAGACCAATTTAAGCTCGTTACAGTACTTAATCACGACTTTTGAGGAGCCTTTAGGACTGCAACATATCCAATCTATACCCAATGGAAGAGGCAAAGTTCCATTTGTTTCTATAGCAACCTCGAAACCCAGTTGATGAAAATTTTCAATCAAATCTTCATCTAGCTGAAGTGCTGGCTCTCCGCCTGTACATACCACAAAAGGCTTGCCATTTTTATTTGGCCAGAGATTATTCACCGCTGTAGCTAAATCTAATGCCGAGATATATTCTCCACCATTCCGACCATCCGATCCAAGAATATCAGTATCACAAAAGCTACATGCAGAACGAGCTCTATCTTCTTCCTTTCCATTCCATAAGTTACATTTACTAAATCTACAGAAAATGGCTGGCCTGCCAGATTGAGCGCCCTCGCCTTGTAGTGTGTAGAAAATTTCTTTTATCTTATATGATTTTTTCATTATATATATCCAGAAGGGTCGCTCATATAATTCAAAGCAAAAGCTTCTTTTCGCTCGAAGCAAGCTCCACACTTTCCGCAAGCTAGATCTTTTCCATTATAGCAACTCCATGTTTTACTATAATCTAAGCCCATAAGGAGGCCTTCTTTTACTATTTGTCCTTTATCATAATGCAAATATGGAGTCACTATTTCTATTGGTTCGTAATTTGCAACGGTACAAACATCGTTCATTTTTTTTACAAATTCTGGCCTACAATCTGGGTATATTGCATGGTCTCCTGTATGGGCTCCATAAAAAACTTTTGCTGCATTAATAGAAACTGCATAACCAACAGCTAAGGAGAGCAAAATCATATTTCTGTTTGGGACAATAGTTAATCGCATAGTTTTATCAGCATAATGACCTTCCGGTATATTGATGTTTGATGTTAATGAAGAGCCCTGAATAAGTTGATTTATCGCTGTGATATCAATAACTTTATGCGGCACCTGAAGCTCTAAACAAGCGGACTCAGCATACTTAATTTCTTTAGCATGCCTCTGACCATAATCAAATGTTACTGCTGAGACATAATGGCCTTCTTTCACCATTCGATTAAGAAGAGTGAATGAGTCCATTCCCCCAGAAAAGATAACTACAATTTTTTCGGTCATAAAATTATGTCTAATCTAGATCTATTGATGAGTTGGATGGGTCTAGTATCAATTCGAGTTCTTGCTGCTATCCAAAGTCGACTCTATGGCTTCGATCATTTTGTCAGCAAGAGGGTCCGTTATAGATGAATAAGCAGCAACGAAATTCCCTTCACCGTTTAATAGATATTTGTGAAAATTCCATCGTGGTGCCCCTGATTTTTTCTTAGCCCAAGAGTAGAATGGATGAGCATTTTTTCCTTTAACATGAACTTTCGATGTCATTGGAAAATTAACATTGAATTTAACAGTGCAAAAATTCTTTATTTCACTTTCAGTTCCTGGTTCTTGCCCCATAAAGTCGTTTGATGGCACACCTAATACAACTAAACCTTTCTCGCTATATTTGTCCCATAAACTCTGTAAACCCGAATATTGCGATGTGAAGCCGCAACGAGACGCTGTGTTGACAACTAACAAGACTTTGCCTTTAAAGGTTGAAAGGGGCAGCGACTCCCCATCAATAGAAATAAAATCGAATTGATGGGCGCTTCCATCAAAGTTAATTTCATTTGTGCTCATATCATTTACTCCAGATAAAGTTGAATTGGCAAAAGCTAGGGCTTGATATGTAAGAAAAATACCAACTAAAGCTAATTTCATTAAATCCCTCTCATGATTGTAAAAACTTAAGCGATATACATATATGTGTCTTCATCTATAATACATTAGTCAAAGCCTACAATCATAGAAACGGTTGCTAAAAATCAAAGTTTTTAGTCTATGAATATGCATATAAAAAAATTGATATTATTTATTTTTTTAATCTTAATGCCATTATATACATTGGCTGATAAAAAAATGGATCTTATATATCCTCCCTCACCACTTCCACTATTATCATTCGATGATGGATTAAAATCAGTCGGTATAGAAAAATTTGCAGGGAAATATGTTTTGATGAACTTTTGGGCAACCTGGTGTGCGCCTTGTGTTACCGAAATGCCATCACTCGATAAGCTAGCTGTACGTTTCCATAAAAAAGGACTTATTGTTGTTGCAGTAAGTCAAGATCTTAATAAACTATCGAAAGTAAAATCTTTTTTACAGCCAATGATGTTAGAAGAGATTGTAATATGGTACGACGAAAAGAATAAAGGTTTTCGAGAGCTGGGGTTAAGGGGTTTACCAACAACTATTCTGATTAATCCTGACGGCTTGATGGTTGCAAAACTCGAAGGTTCTGCTGAATGGAATGAAGGTGCATTATTAGCGCAAATAGAGAAAATTATTGAAGACGATGGTAGTTAAAAATATAATATTTATTTTTAATAAGTAGCAAAAGCAATTAGGAAATGTAACATTGCAACAGTTATAGCCAGCCTTAAACGCATGGAGTAGTAATAAGGCTCAATTTCATAATGACCAAAGACTATTCTATCTATCTTTAATCCAGCGATATGCATGAAGCCCAAAAAAATAATAAAAAAAGATGTCGGTATTAATAAAAAAAATACCCAAATCAAAACAGGTGGAATAATACTTACAACAAATTTTTTACTCTTTTCATTATTACTTGTAAGCGCAAAACCCCAGTGAATACCACTCATAAAAGCTATGATGACAATAGAGTATACTGTGAATGCTTGCTCAGATATAACCTGTATTTGAGGAAAAAATAAAACTGAAATATACGATACAAAAAATGGTAGCAAGCCTAGATATCCTAAATATAAAGTTACTGAAAAATTTTTATTGATCATATGCAAAGTTGTCTCTGATTTTCTTTATTTATTAAAATGAGTGTGGATAGGTTATCAACCCTGTGTCAAAATCAACAAATGCTTACAAAAAAATATTTTCTTTTTATACTTCTGTATATGTTTAGCTGTAATTTAGCTTTTGCTGAAATACGACCAATTGACAATTTTAATATATCTCAATATCTTGGGAAATGGTACGAAATTGCTAGGTTAGACCATTGGTTTGAAAGAGACATGATACAGGTTTCAGCCAACTATTCTATGCTAAATGATGGGGTAATAAAGGTTACCAACCAAGGATTAAAAAAACCAGGCAAACTAAAGGTAGCTAATGGTAAAGCTCGTTTTGTCGGAAAAAGAGATCAAGGGCATCTAAAAGTATCTTTTTTCTGGCCTTTCTCTACTCCATATATAATTTTTGAACTAGACGACAACTACCAATTTGCCTATGTGACGAGTGATAGTAAGTCGTATCTCTGGTTTCTTTCAAGAACACCATGTGTAAGCCAAAAATTGAAGGATGATTTTGAAGAGAAAACTAACAACTTAGGTTTTGATATAAGTGGATTAATTTATGTTGAACAAGTTTGCAACCCCACAGACGAACATACAAAAATAAAAAAAGTGCACTTTAAATAGACTATTATTTATTTGTGTCAACCTCACTCTCTATTGACTTAATTTTGTTAAGAATAATATCAGCTTCTTTTGACAGTTCAGAGTATTTAAAAATGTCACCAGACCTTTGAGCTATCATGGCATCCTTAAGCTTTGATGCATACTCATCTTTAAGTTTTTTAAGCGGATTTTTTTTAAATATTCCAAACATAGTATTCACCATCTCTTAGTTAAGTCACCATATATTTTCGATATAAAAATAAAAATTATTCTACAGTAATTAATTCTATTTAATTTTTTTCATTAGCCAAAAATATATACGATAAGGAAGCAAGCTTAGTATTTTTATAAAATTAGAAAAAAAGAAAGGGAATTTTACCTCAAAACTCTGGCTTTTTATTCCTTTTTTAATGAAAGTAGCTGCTTGTTTAGTTGTCATTAATGAAGGCATCTTAAAGTCATTCAAATCAGTTAGCCTAGTCTTCACAAACCCAGGATTTATGAGCTGAACCTTTATGCCATGTTTAGCTAGATCGCAATTTAAATTTTCTGCTAGATGTATTAAGCCAGACTTACTAGATCCATATCCAGTATCTTTTGGTAATCCACGATATCCGGCTATGCTGGAGATCAACACAATATGTCCTTTTTGCTTTCTAACGAATTCAGGGACCACCTGACTGAGCACTCTATAGGCTCCAACTAGGTTAATATTAATCATCTTTTCAATTTGTTTCACATCTATTGAATCAGAAGTCATAGGTCTAAAATATCCAGCGCAGTATATAAGAGTATCGATGGTCTCAACTTTACTAATAATATCTTCCCAGCCAATTTCTACGGAGGCGTTATCAGCAACATCTAAAGGACAAGACATTGATTTATATTTTATATCAGACGATAACGTATCAAGTCGCTTAGAATCTCTAGCTGAAAGAATAAGAAAATTATCGATATTCTGTCCTAATTCCTCTGCAAGTGCCCTACCAATGCCCTCGCTTGCTCCTATGAGCCAAATTTTATTCATTATTTTTTCTTCATTACTAAGACTATTTCTCCTACTTTGAACCCAAACTTCCTCATAGATGTTCTATTCAGGATTATATTTTCCTCTACAAGGTACATCCAATCATCCATATTTAGATTAATTGTTGAATTCTTATAGGGAATATTCAAAACATAATTTAAGTTCACAGCATTACCGTTAATTTTTCCTTTGGCTTCACCGATTACATCACCAGCTGAGCCTACGAAAGAATTCTTGTCAGAAAAAGCTATTTTCCATGTTCTTTGAGTTTTTTCGCCGTCATCAAAGATAAACCATTCTTCTAGTACCCCTACATCTCCTTCCCATTTACCCTTGATTTGTACCTTAAAGCTCCTAGTTTGTCTTCCGTTAAAATCAAATAAGCTACCCCAGCCTTCAATCTCTCCATCAAAAAAATTTCTTAGATCCATCTTATTAGATTTGTCGCCATAATAATCGATTGAATTATTAGTACATCCTGAAAACATAAAGCAAACAAAACTCATAGCCAAAAATTTTAACTTATTCATATAAAACCTATTGTCCTTGTTAATTAACTCCTACCCCTACAAATGCTGGAAACTAATTTAATATCTCAACTTGCATGACATTCGTTCTGTTCGAATTAAAACCTGCGATACAGATACTTAGATAAAACTCCCATGAACGTAAAAATGACTCCGAGCAACCATTTTCTAATAACTTATTTTTTTGTCCTGAAAAATTTTCTCTCCATTTTTGGAGCGTCCAAGCATAGTCTTTACCAAATTCAAATATCTCACCTACCTCCAATTTTGAAGCTCTAGCCTTACTACAAAAAACCTCTTTTGATGGTAACATTCCGCCAGGAAAAACGTGGTGCCTAATATAGTCGCTTTTTTTTCTATATTCAGGGAAAATTTTATTATCAATGGTGATAGTTTGGATCATTGCCTGCCCATTTTTTTTTAGCAATCTTTTTACTTGATCAAAATAAGTTTTCCAAAACTTTTCACCGACAGCTTCGAACATTTCGATAGACACTATTCGATCAAACGTACCCTTAATTTTTCGATAATCTTTCATTAGAATCTCTGCATTTCCATTTAATCTTTTTTTGGCGAAATCATATTGTTCGTTAGATATTGTTAGTCCTGTAACACGTGCACCAGTAAAAACCGCTTCTTCAGCAAACCCACCCCAACCACAACCAATTTCTAAAATATCTTTATTTTGCACATTAATTTTATTAATTATCCGTTGATATTTTTGTAACTGTGCATCCATTAAGCTGTCTTTATCACTAGTTTTTATAGCTGAAGAATAGGTCATTGTTGGGTCGAGCCAAGACTGATAAAAATCATTACCTATATCATAGTGCTCAAGAATATTTTTTTTACTGCCGTAAAGTGTATTTGCTCTCACTAATTGATTATGCAAATAAAAAAATATCTTATTAAAAAAACTGGCTTGTCCTTTATTCTTTATACTACTTAAATTTAAACTACAATAAGTTAAAAAATCGGGTACATCAGAGCTATCCCAAAAGCCTAAATGGTAGGCCTCTCCTAGACCAATATCACCTCTTTTTGTCAACATACCCATAATTTGCCAATCATGAATAATAATGTCGCATATTGGTCCATCGATATCCCCACTGAAAGTTAATTCCTCTGAACTAGGCAAACGAATAGTCAACTGACCGATATCAGCTTTTTCGAATAGAATTTTTAACGTATCTTCATATTTTTTACTCATATTTTTTCACTCTAGGTAATATTTTTATTAATTTTTTTTGGTTTCTTAACGAAAGGAATTTTTTTAATCCAAAGCCTTAATGCATGAAAATGTATAAAAAAAATCACCTTAAAAGCCAGAAAAGGCAAAATAAACATGTGTGGAAGCAAGTTTCTATTACTGAGTGGAACAATATTTCCAGTTATAGCTGTGGAAATCAGCTTTTTATTTTCATCTACATAATTAATATCAATTTTCAAATTTTTTTCATTAATATCAAACCTAAAATTATATTGCCCTTTAACCTTACAAAAAGGTGAAACATGAAATACCTTTGGGTGTCTTATTATATTTGTATATTTAATTGGACTCATATCTTTTTCAAAACATAAATACCCATGCCGTTCATTGAAGGTATTATTCACCTCGGCTAAAACAACTTTCAAGCTTTTATTTTTATCAAAGCATAACCAAAAACTTACAGGATTAAAGCCCCACCCTAGAGCTTTTGGGATAGTCAAAAGCTTTATATCATGAGCATTACTTAGATCGATATCGTGCTCATCGAGGATACCTGATACATACAACCTAGGGTCTATGGAGTTTTCAAAGCCATAATCTTTCCAAAATACGCTAAATAAATTGAATTTATTTATTGAAAAAAATATACTCTTTTTAAGAGTTGGTAGAGGGCTTAAATTTAGTAATACATATAACATATTATGAGAAAATTTATATATTTCTGGAGTATGTCTTTTATGAAATATTTTCATTTTTACTAGATAGGAATTATTCAAGATATATCACTTTTTTTAATTCTTTTAGAAACTTCTACAGCACTCCATACTCCATCTTCATGAAAACCATAACGCAAATATGCACCACAAAACCATACATGGCGATCACCTTGTATTTCTTGTAAGGCTAACTGGCCATCTATTGCAGCTTGATCAAAAACTGGATGGTAAAATTCATGTGTATCATATATTTTTTCTTTAGGAATAGATGATACTGGATTTAAGGTCACAAATAGAGGTATTTTAGGGTTTATATGCTGCAATTTATTCATCCAGTATGTCACTGCAACCCTATTAGATTCCTCTCCTTTTCTATAAAGATAGTTCCAGCTACTCCAACATTTCTTTTCTTTTGGCATTTGCTTAGAGTCAAAATGTGTATACGCTATATTTCTCTCTCTAGAAAATTTTTTCAGTGCACTTTGCATTGCTGGACTTATAGATTTTAAAATAGGAAAAGTTTCAACTGGATGGCATGCAAACAAAACTTCATCGTAAACGACTGGATCTTCATCGCATTCTTTTATTTGAATTTTATTATCTAAACAATCAACATATTCAATATTACAATTTTTTTTAAGGGTGTTATTTTTACTAATAGAGATAACTAGAGCTTTAACATACTCTCTACTTTTATTTTTTATTGTATGCCATTGTGGTCTATTTTTGAGACTTAGTAGACCATGATTATCGAAAAAACTAACAAATGTGGTGGCTGGAAAACCTAACATAGTACTAGATGGACAGCTCCAAATTGCTCCACCCATTGGTAAAATATAATAATCTCGAAACCATGACCCCAGATTCATATTTTTAATTAATTGACCAAGCGATAAATTAGGAGATTCTTTTATGAAATCTTTCGCCCTAGCGTTAAACTTTATAATATCTAGCACACCTCTTAGCATACCAATATTAAATAAATTTTTTCGCTGAGCGAAAAGGGTATCAAGAGATGAGCCAGCCCACTCTAACTGTCCATCATTAGCAGATATAGCGAATGACATCTCTGTATCTTCTATATCAACTTCCAGGTCTTTCAGAAGTTTATTAAGAAGCGGGTAAGTACGATTATTTAAAACAATAAAGCCAGTATCAACATCTACTTTAGATTTCTTATTATCCATAATAGAGATAGTTCTGCTGTGTCCACCAAAAACAGCATTCTTCTCATAAACTGTTATATCATAGTCATCTTTTAAGAAATAAGCTGCACTTAATCCTGAGATACCTGAGCCGATAACAGCTAACTTCTTTTTTTGATTCATATTCATCCGTAGGTTTAACTAATAAATGATGTGAAATTCTCGTGCGCTTAATCCTATAACTATATGTAAAGTTTTAAATTATTTGTTAAAAATGGATTTTAATCTAAATTGTAAATTTGTAAATTTGGGACTATAATGATTTCGATACATTCTTTAAAAGAATGATAATCATTACCATAAAGAATATAAAAAATACAGAAGGCATCCAATGAAACACAATTGTATCAAAAGCATTGTATATTTTGTTGCATATTTAGCTATTATTTTCTCCTCGTCTTCTTATGCCGAGCAGTTCAATGTTAACCCATTTTCGGTAGTTCCTGGAACTAAGATTTTGGCTGGAGGCAACCCGCCCAATACTTCTCCTAAAACATTCATGGATATGACAAAAAAAGCCAAACAACTTAATATTAATTCAGTAAAGGGTAATATAGTTAACAACCTTGGCGAAAAAGGCAAAGAGATTACACAAACTTATTTAGAAAGATATTTTCCAACCGTTGAGCTAGAACTTGATATGCTAAACGGCGAAAAACCAACCTCGAGTATTTTAATATTAGCGCCTCTTTCAGATCCAAAAGATACAATAAATACATTTTTCACACAGGATAGTATTTATTACACTGATAACCGAACAACGGTTAACTTAGGTGTGGGGTATCGACGTCTAGAGTTGGATAAAAAATTGTTGCTGGGAATCAATGCATTTTATGATCATGAGTTTCCATATAATCACCAAAGAGCGAGTATAGGTCTAGAAGCAAGAACCACCGTTGGTGAGCTAAATGCAAACTTTTATGAGAGTTTAACCGATTGGAGAGATGGTCGCGATGGTCTAGAAGAGCATGGTCTAGATGGGCGTGATATAGAGATTGGTATCCCTTTGCCTTACATAAATTGGGCTTATTTCTTTGCTCAAGCATTCCAGTGGGACAGCGAGGTAGCTGGTGTGAAAGATATTTCTGGCACCAATCTAACAATACGTGCAACACCACCCGGATTAAGAGGCTTAGAAATAGAGTTTGGTCGAACAGATTATGGTGAAACTAGCAGCAACAAAAATCGTGATGCTAACTTTTTCAAGATCAGCGTCAACCTGACAGATTGGTTCAAAAAATCAAATAATACTGCACCTCTAATTAGTTCAGTTGCATATCAACTTGGTGACATGGAAGCCAAGCGTTATGAAAAAGTGCGCCGAACTAATTTAATATATAAACAAATGAAAGGTCAGGGTGTAACAGTTTCTGGATTCTGATTTTTATAAACTCTAGATATACCTTTAGATTTTAAGATAGCTCAAGGAATATGATAATGAAGAAAAAGTTAGGTCTAATAATTTTGGCAATATCATTAATTTTTTTGTCATCTCTAGCGATGGCAGAAATTGATGGCCCTTGCGAGAAAACTACCGGTAAAATTATTAAAGTTTATTCACCATTAAATGGCGATAACCATACTTTTAAAAGTATAGACGGCACTCAAACTGGTGACCAATGTTCCGAAGTACCTGACGCTTATCGGGTGACTATATATAAATTTGGCTTATGTAAAAAAAACCCTTTTACCGCTAATGACTTTTCAAGTTGCGAATACTATGTCGAGAGTGATGCTGGTGTACCCCATACGATAACTGGGGGGGTGGGAATTAAATCACCTTTACCGATTACTTCTACACCAACCCCTGGAAAATACAACTATATAATCATGCTGTTAAGTAATTCTTTTAATATCAAACATACGCAGGAGTATAGTGCAGCTGTATACTCAAACCCAAATGCTGGTGGTGAGACATCAGGGACCACTTGCTGGTCTGTTGCGCATACTACTTCTTTCGGTCAATTTGGCTCTGACTACGATGATAAAGGATCTCCAGATAATGGAGGTATAGAATGTGGCGCCGCGAGTGACGCAGCTCCAGCATTCACTACAGAAATTTTTGATACCCTTGGTGAATCGGAAGGTACGGAAGCTTTTAGAGCTATAAACAGTGAGTCAATGGAAGTTGGTGGTAATGCAATGTGGGCGAAACTACTTCGATCAGATAATGCCACAACTGCATCGGCGTATACTAATGCTGCAAGAATACTTGTTGTGATAGATACCGCAGCGCCTAAAGTACTTCTGCCAACAAGCCAGGTTGAAATAAAAATTAAGTTAACAGATGCGGTTTCCGTTGATACCGGGTACTCCAGTTCAAAACTTTATGCTGTAAAAATGGGTGCAGATCCTGTGCAGGTTGATGTTGTTATTAGCGATTAAATTTTATTGGTTATACACTACCTTGAGAATTAAAAGCCTTCCTGATCTGTCGAAGGCTTTATTTTTACCAAGGTATTTCTTTGCCATCCCAATTCCAAAACTTTCCACTATTTTTTGAATTTAGATTACCTATGACATCTAGAAGTAGTGCTGCTGTTTGATCTGCACTGAAAAGTTTTTTTGTGGCTACATTTGCCTGAAATGGAGCAGACAGCTGAGTGTCAGTGGTACCCGGATGAAGAGCAGCGATACAACAATTTGGAACTTTGTATTGCCACTCAAGTGATATCGTCTTTATAGCCATATTTAAGGCTGCTTTAGACGCTCTATAGCTATACCAACCACCTAATCTATTATCCTCGATACTCCCAACTTTCGCTGAGATAACAGCAAAGATTGTTGCTGTAGATCCAAGAAGTGATCTTGAAAAATATTTAGCTATTAATAAAGTTGGCAGTGTATTGATTCTAAAATTATCAAGAAAAAAATCTGGCTCGATAGCTCGAATTGCCTTTTCTGGTCCTTTTTCTTTCGTATGAAGCATACCGACACAATTAATTATCCAGTTTATTTTTTTTAGGTCAGCTGAAAGACTCTTAAAGTCTTCTTCTTTAGTAACATCAAGTTGGTGCCAATTGAGCCTATCATCATTTAATTCAGGGCAGATCTTTCTATAGGTCGCATGAACAATACAGGTTTGGTTATTTTTAAGTATAGTCTTAACGAGCCCCATACCTATACCACCGCTTCCACCAATTACAACGATATTCACTGATCGTTACCGACACATATTTCGCAGTCATAGAGCCTGCGATATCTTTTTTCAGCCCATATATTATATGCATATGCAGCAGCATGGTTGATAAGAGGCCATAACAAAGGCTTAAAAACCCACCCCCAGCTGGTATGTGACCAAGCTTGAACTGTTGCGGGGACTCCTTTGATCCACTCCCCTTCAGCAGTTCTAAGATGAAGAACTTTAAGCATATCTAATTGTGATGGCATACTATCATCTATATCACATTTATGAACATCCATAAAAGCAAGACTTCCATCATTGATATCCTCGAGTAGCTTTATTTCTTTAGTACACAAAGGACAGGAACCATCGAAGAATAAGGTATCTTTTGTACATTTATTATTAAAAAAATTTGTCATACTGTGCTCTTTATTTTACGATTATTAAATTTAGGTAATACTGTGTAAATCATGATTAGTAATTTTCGTTTTATACAAATTTCTATGTAAAATAGACACACAAAATAATATTCATTCTTGTAAAAAAGAATGATGAAGTCATAAAAAACTCGTGTATAAATTTAATTATACTGAAATTTCGTAACAAACTAAAGAATGGAGACACTCTTTGTGGTCAGAGTAATGGACAGCACAGCGCCTAGGTTGCAAACAAAATCGATTGGTATTATCGGTGCAGGTATAGCAGGACTATCCTGTGCTAAAACTTTAGAGCAGGCTGGCTATCATGTTGAGATATTCGATAAGGGGCGTAATCTATCTGGACGTATGGCTACTAGACGCAATAATCTTTCAGAATTTGATCATGGTGCCCAATATTTTACTGTCAAAAATCCTGATTTTAGGCAAGAAGTAGATAGATGGATCGGTGCCGATGTTGCAAAGTTATGGTCCCCAAAAATAGCAGTTCTTGATAATTTAAAAGAAAAAGAGATACCTGCTAAAGCAAACCAATTTAGCAGCTGGGTAAACACAAGCATAGGGAAGCTTAAATCTTTAAAAACATCGATTTTTTCTACTAGTAATACTGGCACCTCTGTGGAGCGTTTTGTTGGTATCCCCAAGATGACAACTCCAGCCACCTTCATTTCCAGAGGCCTCTCTGTAAAAAAAGAAACAACTATAGATTCTATTTTTATCAGACCTCAAAGTTATCCACGATGGTCACTAAAAAGTAGGGAGATTGGACTCATAGAGGGTAACTTTAATATTATAATTGCAGCTATGCCTGCTCCTCAGGCTGCAGAATTATTTAAAGAGATCTCACCTAAGCTTACTGAAATTTCTCAAAGCGTTAAAATGACTGGATCTTGGGCTGTAATGCTCAACTTTGAAGAAAAAGTTAACTTAAATTTTGATTCTGCATTTATAAATGGAGGTCCATTAAGGTGGATTACCAGAAATAATAGTAAACCAGAGAGAGGTGTAACAGAGGCTTGGGTTCTTCATGCAACATCAGAATGGAGCGAGTCACATCTTGATATATCAAGAGAAGAAGCGACAGAGCTCCTTATAAACGAGTTTGTTGCTCTCGGGGGCTCCCTACCCAAACAATCTCAAGCGCATTTATGGCGGTATGCAGAAGCAGCCCAACCATTGCATACAACTTTTGCCTGGGATGCAGAAAATAATCTTGGCATTTGTTCAGACTGGCTTAATAGTGGCAGAGTTGAAGGAGCATGGTTAAGCGGTAAAAGACTCGCAGAATTTATTATTCAATCCCTAAAAGATAATGATCCTTTAAAAAATTACTGGGGGCATGGTAATTAACTATAGTTTTTCTGGATATTTTTAGATCTTAGCAATATACGAAGTTCGAGCTACTCATATGTGGAATTTTTATGGCTGTGTACTAAGGTGCTATTGAATGAATACACTAATTTTAGAAAATGAAGATTTTTTAAATGAAAATACTGTGAAAATATCTGGTAGACGTGCAAAACATATACTAGAGATAAAAAAACTATCAATTGGCAGTACTCTAAATGCAGGCCTGATCAACGGAAAATTAGGCACTGCAATTATACAAGACATTGACTTTAAGAGTGTAATACTGGAGGTGTCACTAAAGAATAAATCGCCCTCACCACTATCTTTATCTCTTGTAATAGCTCTACCTAGGCCTAAAGTTCTGAAAAGAATTCTACAGATAGCTACCTCTCTTGGAATTAAAAATATCTATCTAATAAACTCTTGGAAAGTTGAGAAAAGCTATTGGCAGACACCTCAGTTAAGTGAGAGAAATATACACGAACAATTATTGCTTGGTTTAGAGCAAAGCTGTGAAACACAGTTACCAGAAGTAATCATAAAAAAACGCTTTAAGCCATTCTTAGAGGACGAGCTTGTGTTGCTTGCTAAAGAAGCTCGTGCTCTAGTAGCCCACCCTAGTGAAACTAAATTTTTTCCTAAAGAAATTGAAGGGAATACGATTCTTGCTATAGGTCCTGAGGGTGGTTTTACAGAATATGAGATTCAAAAATTTGTTGAAGTTGGATTTAAACATCTATCCTTGGGCAGTCGAATACACCGAGTAGAAACAGTTGTACCCCTTTTAGTGGGAAAGTTATTTTATTAACCATTTTAACTCATATACAAGCAGACAAAATTAATTTCATAAATATATAAAAAAGTGTACTCTTCTCAATGAGAATTTATTTGTAAATATTTAAAATAATTTGAGAAGGATAATAAAGATAATGATTCTATATGATTGTGATATAGCTCCAAATCCGAGGCGCGCTAGAATGTTCATAGCCGAAAAAGGTTTGGATATAAAGAAAGTTGAAGTTGATATAATAGGTGGAGAAAATCTTTCAGAAAGCTTTTTATCTATTAATCCTAGAGGCTTGCTTCCTGTTTTAGAGCTTGATGATGGCACAATAATAGATGAGGTAATGGCTATTTGTAGGTATCTAGAAGAACTCCACCCTAAAAATCCATTACTCGGATCAACTCCATTAGAAAAAGCTAGAGTTGTCGGCTATCAACGAAAAATGGAATTTGATGGTATGATTGCTATATCGGAAGCATTTCGAAATGATGCTGTAAATGAGCGTTTTACGTTCAGAAGTCTTCCTGGACGTGATGGAACCTCAGCGATAGAGGGCCTTGTTGAGCGTGGTCAAACTACACTCGATAATTTCTATATTTGGCTAGAGCGATACCTAACAGAAAATGAATTTGTAGCTGGTGATAATTTCACTATGGCTGATATTACTGCTTATGTTGCTATTGATTTTTCTAAATGGGTTAAAAGAAGGATACCCAAAGAAAATATCAGAACTCTTGAGTGGTACAGTAAAGTTTCCTCAAGAAACAGCTCTAAAGCATAAAGAATACAAATTAAGAGAAAAATATGAGCCTCAGCACACCAGAATCGGTTCAAGATCTCAAATTAGCTGTTGTTGGTCTAGGATATGTTGGGCTTCCCCTGGCGGTAGAATTTGGAAAAAAATACTCGGTTATAGGCTTTGATATTGATCAAAGCCGTATTGAGGAGCTGAATCGAGGTATTGATAAAACCCTCGAAGTTAGCTCAGAAGAGCTCGAAAGTTCGAGAAATTTATCCTTTTCAACAAAAAAATCTGACCTTCAATCAGCGAATTGTTTTATAGTCACAGTTCCCACTCCAATCGATGATGAAAAAAAACCAAACCTCACTCCTTTACTAAAAGCTAGTGAGCTAGTTGGTAATGTGATAAAAAACGGGGATATTGTTATATATGAGTCAACTGTCTATCCAGGTGCTACAGAGGAAGAATGTGTTCCAATTCTTGAGAAATTTTCTGGATTGAAATTTAATGTAGACTTCTTTTGCGGTTATAGTCCTGAACGAATTAATCCTGGAGACAAAGAACATCGTATTTCAAATATAAAAAAAATAACATCTGGCTCAACCCCAGAGATTGCTACGCTAATTGATAACCTTTATAAAGATATTATCGTTGCAGGGACGCATAAAGCAGGTAGTATTAAGGTTGCTGAAGCTGCAAAAGTTATAGAAAACACACAAAGAGATTTAAATATTGCTCTAATAAACGAGCTAGCTATCATTTTTAATAAAATGGATATTGATACACAAGAAGTACTTGAAGCCGCTGGAACTAAATGGAATTTTCTACCTTTTCGTCCAGGCATAGTAGGAGGGCACTGTATCGGTGTAGATCCATATTATTTAACCCATAAAGCTCAATCTATTGGTTATAAACCTGAGGTCATTCTTGCTGGAAGAAGAATGAATGATAATATGAGTACATATATTTCATCTCAGCTTATTAAAGCAATGGATCACAAATCAATTAATATCAAAAAATCAAAGATTTTAGTCATGGGACTAACATTTAAGGAAAATTGTCCAGATCTGCGTAATACAAAAGTAATAGATATCATAAAAGAGCTGAGAAAATATGGTGCACAAATTGAAGTTTATGACCCATGGGTGGATAGCCGTATTGCAGAAGACGAATATAAAATAAAAATGATTTATGAACCTGAACCCAATAGATATGATGCTATTGTTGTTGCTGTTGCACATGATAAGTTTAAAGAGATGGGTGAAGAAAAAATTGCAAACTTTGCATCAACAGTAAATGTTATTTACGATTTAAAATATACACTTGGAAAAGGATCTTCAAATTTAAGGCTTTGAGTGAGAAAAATAATCTATTAATTATTATTATTTAACAGCTTTGGCATATACCTGTTTTAAATTGGATTTTCTGGAAGTTTCCTAACACCTGGAGTATCAAAATTACTCGCTCTTGGTCCGATGAGAATACCTTAGCAGAGACTCCTTTAAATGGCCCATCCACAACTATTACTTGATCTCCATTTTTAAAAGGTTTAAGTTGATCTGCCTGATTAATCTGTGTCGCCTCAAATTTGCGAATGTCATTAATTAACTTATCGCTAGCCCAAGCAGGCTCTGTACCAAAATGCAGCAGCTTAATGACGCCACGAGTAGATCGAATTGATGACAGAGATTGATCTTCGTATGATTGTCTAGCGAACAGATAACGAGAAAACATTGGTGAAATGGTTGTTTTCCAGGCACCTGATTGCTTCTTTAGCTCTTTCCATAGTGGCAAATATACTTCTATATTCTGACGAATCAGATGCTCTTTTGCCTCATTCTCCATTCTTGGTTTAGTCATTACAACCAACCAATTTGAGCCCATCATTAGGAATGCCCTATAAAATTAAATAAAAATTTTTGTTACGATAACATCTTTTTTGCGACATGAGCAATCTTGGGGCATAAAAAAACCCTATAGCTCAAATAGAACAGGAAGGGTTTTAAAGAAAAAGACTGTAATTATATCTATAAATCTTCTTTATTATTATGAAGAAAATCTGTTTGTTTTGTAAAAACCCAATCGACAATTTTGGTATTGGGTTCGTAACCTGTGACTAACTTTTGCAATAACGTGCTTATTACCTCAACATTAGCGTTATTAAGCAAAACCTTAAGTATATCTAAATCAATTTTTAGTGCATCCCAAGGTATATAGGGATCCTGTGTTCGCTGAATTTTAGGGTGAGCTGTTGGTTGAGGGTTTTCACCTAACTGTAGTTCTTCATGAAGCTTTTCTCCGGGTCGTAGTCCTATTATTTTGATCTCAATGTCACCAGAAAGATTATTTTTATCACGAACAGATAAGCCAGAAAGCTCTATCATACTTCGGGCTAGGTCCACTATCTTTATAGGCTGGCCCATATCTAAGACAAATACATCCCCGCCTTTTGCCATAGCACCCGCTTGAATAACTAGCTGTGCTGCCTCTGTAATCGTCATGAAATAACGGGTAATCTCCTTATGTGTGAGTGTTACCGGGCCGCCGTCAAGTATCTGTTTTCTAAATCTTGGGATGACAGAGCCTGATGAGCCTAAAACATTCCCAAATCTCACCATAGTAAATTTTGTATTTTTATTGTTTTTTTGTTTATTAAATAATGCCTGCACACAAATTTCGGATAAACGCTTGCTTGCTCCCATTATATTGGTTGGTCTAACTGCTTTATCTGTTGAGATTAATACAAAGTTGGATACACGCTTTTCCATAGAAACTTGAGCAGTTACAAGAGTTCCTATAACATTATTTTTTACACCCTCTGCCAAATTGTGCTCCACAAGTGGTACATGCTTATAGGCAGCTGAATGGTATACAGTAGCAGGTTTCCAGGTTTCCATAATCTCGGTCATCCTGTCTTCATCTTGTACAGAGGCTAATAAGGGTATAATTAAACCCTCAGATTTATCGTTGTTAGCCAGAATAGACTCTAGTTCATTATGTATTGTAAAAAGAGCATACTCACTGATATCTATAAGTAATAATTTTTTAGGTTTAAGCCTAATAATCTGTCTGCAAAGCTCGCTCCCAATTGAACCGCCTGCACCAGTTACTAAAATTACTTTTGACTCTATATTTTTTGAAAGCAAAATATAGCTAGGGGTAATAGTATCCCTAGTTAAAAGCTCGTCCACATCGAGCTCACGAAGATCTGAAGATTTTACTGTCCGCCCAGTGAAACTAGATAGATCTGGAAGTGTTCGTATTGAAACATTATATTTACTTAATTTTTTTAAAATTTTATTACGAACTTTTTGATTAACTGAAGGAATAGCTAGAAAAACTTGCGTTACTCTTTTTGATTCGATCAAATTAGCTAAGTCATGAGGATCAAAAATAGACTGCCCAATTAGAACATGACCAAATAACCGATTATCATCATCTAAAAATCCTACTACTTGCGTCTCATAACTATTTTTAAGGGCAGATACAAGCTGTTGGCCAGCAGCGCCGGCTCCATATACTAGGGCCTTGTGAGCGGATAAAAATGATAACTGAGTATTTACAGTATCACCCAGCCAGTATCTCGCGACCGCCCTTGAGCCACATATAGCAAAAAAAAGCAGTAATGGCTGAATAATTCCAACTGTTCGGGGAATATTAGTAACTCCAATTACCATAACTACCGTTGCATAAAGTAAGCCATATATTGTTAAAGCGCGCAGTATACTTAAAATAGCCGATATACCAGAGTAGCGAAATATTGTTCTATACAAACCTAGAATAAAAAAAACTGGAAGCGCTAGTGTTATAGAAATAACTGCGCCTAGAAAAGCAGGTCCGGTAAGCATAACAAATTCACCGGATCGCAAATAAAGCGCGAGCCACAGAGTTACAATACATAAGCTTATGTCGACTGTTATAGCAATTATAAGTTTAACATAACGTGGTAACGCTAATATTGGCTGAGATGTGATGCTTTCCCATCCAATTAATCTCTTAAAAGATTGTAAATAATTATCTTTATTTAACATTTTTTCCTTTATATAGAGAAATAGCCTCACTAAAAAAATCTTCTAGCTTCGAAATAAGTAAATTTCTGTCAAACTGTTTTTTAATATACTCTCTCCCTTGTCTGCCCATCTCGTCTCTATCAAAGGAACTTTTTGATATCATTTGAAGAACAGAGGACGCAAGAGCTCTTGGGTCGCTTGCAGGAGAGGAGATTCCAGCATTTGCATCATTTATAAGTTTTGCACCCTCTCCATCGAGCATTCCTAGCACAGGTATACCAGCCATCAAGTAAGATTGAAGTTTTGCAGGGATCGTTAAAGAAAATACCGGTTCCTTTTTAAGAGTAACAAGCAAAGCATCAGCATGAGCATAGAAAGACGGCATCCGCTCTATTGGGTAACGTCCGAGAATCTGTATCTGGCTTTTTAGATTACGTCGCTTAACCTCTGCTTGTAACCATTTATACTTGCTACCATCTCCAATAATTATCCAACATATATTTTTATTAGATTTAAGTATTTGTGCAGCATCTAGAATGGCCGGCATATCCTGAGATTCACCAATATTCCCAGCAAAAACTATATTAAAAGAATTACTCTTTGTGGAAACTTCTGAGGCCTTACTGGGTTTAGAATTAAAAATATCTTCAGCCCAACTGGGGTAATAGCGTATTTTAGATTTATCTTTACAATAAAGTGCAATTCGTGAAACAAAAGATTGCGACTGGCCTAAAACAAGAGTGCAATTTTTATATATCATCTTTACTAAACAGCCTACTAGCTTAAGAATATTTTTTGAATGAACAGCACCAACTGCAGATAGAGACTCAGGCCAAAGATCAAGCACCCAAAAAACAACTGGAATTCTCTTTATCTTGGATAAAAAAATTGCTGGTAAAGCAACTGTAATTGGAGAGGGTCCATAAACAAAAATTAAATCGAAAGATTTTTTTCGTAATCTCCAGGTACCGAAAAATAATGCTCCGATCAAAAAACTCAAATAATTTAAACTTAAACGAAAAAAACCAGATGAACGGCGAAGAATTGGTACACGAATTATTCCAACTCCATGATATTCTTGAAAATTCTCTGGATTTTTTTTGAATTCTCCGTATATTTCTCCAGAAGGATAATTGGGCTTAGCTGTCAAAATTGTCAACTTATGTCCACGATTCTTAAGTTCTAGAACCAGATCATTTATCCTAAAATTTTCAGGCCAAAAATATTGTGTAACTATCAGTATTTGCATTTAACTGTATTTCTTCCAAACTACCCGATTGATATAGTCTGTATAGCTATGGATGATACGAACAATCTTTTCGCTTACATTTGGTGTATTGTAATCATTCACTTGCATGAGGCAACGATCCTCTCCACGAGACTGATGCGCAAGTATAGCAAGAGCCTGTTTCACTCTTTTCATCTCTAGACCAACCATCATGACAGAAGCCTCTTCCATTCCTTCTGGGCGTTCGTGTGTTTCTCTTATATTTAAAGCAGGGAAATTTAAAATAGAAGATTCTTCAGTAATTGTTCCGCTGTCTGATAGAACTGTCTTAGCATTCATTTGCAAATAAATATAATCATTGAATCCCATTGGTTCTTGAAATTTTATTAATGAATTACATTTTATATTAAGCTTATTTATTTGTTTTTTTGTTCTTGGATGGGTCGACACGATGACAGGTAAGCCATAATCTTTTGCAACAGAATTTAGAATCTCAACTAGCTTTTTAAACGAGTGTTCAGATTCAATATTTTCTTCTCGATGCATGCTTACGGCAAAGTACTTTTCTTTGGTTAGTTTTAAGCGAGCAAGTACCTCAGATGATTCGATTTTAGGCATATAATAGCTCAATACTTCAAGCATTGGGCTGCCAACCTTAATTACACAGTCGGGAGAAATACCCTCACGCAATAGATATTCCCGAGCTATATTGCTGTAGGTTAAATTAATATCAGCAGTATGATCTACTATGCGACGATTTGTTTCTTCTGGAACTCGTAAGTCAAAACAACGATTACCAGCTTCCATATGAAAAATTGGTATCTTTCGCCGCTTTGCAGGAATGACAGATAGACAACTATTTGTATCTCCTAGAACAAGCATAGCGTCTGGCTGAGTTTCTTCAAGAATCACATCAATTGATGAAATTATATTTCCAATAGTATTAGCCGTACCGATACTATCTTTTGTGCTCTCAAGGAAATAATCTGGTGATCGTATATCAAGGTCATCAAAAAATATCTGGTTAAGATTAATGTCATAGTTCTGTCCTGTATGTACCAATATATGATCACAATACTTATCAAGAACAGGAATTATACGAGATAAGCGTATTATTTCTGGGCGAGTGCCAACGACAGTAATCACTTTAATTTTTTTCATATTTCACCTCGCAAGCCAAAGTATCAGGACGATTGCTATCATAGATTTCACTAGCCCAAAGCATAGTAACCAATTGTTTTTCCCCAATGTTTGTTACTTCATGAGTCCACCCGGGAGCAGTCTCAATAATCTGGGGTTTTACTTCTGAAGAAATTAATTCATATGTTTCATTAGTATCGATATTACGAAAGTTAAATCTTGCTGTACCAGAAATTACGAGGAATTTTTCAGTTTTAGTATGATGGTAATGTCCACCACGTGTAACTCCTGGGTGAGCAGTAAGATATGCAAACTGACCAGAATTTTTTGTTTTTAGAAACTCAACAAATACACCACGCTCGTCACTATGTTTAGTTAAGTCATAAACAAATCTTTCTTTTGGTAAATAACTTATATAAGTAGCGTAAAGGGCTCTAGTCAGACCCTCTCCGACAGATTCAGAAACATTATTTGTACGAGAATCTTCAAAAGCTTGAATTTGAGATGATAGTTCTTTAAGTGTGACATGATATTGAGGTGTTATTTCAGGCCAATATACGCCAGGAGGCGTATTTTCTAAAGTCTGTATAAAGCTTGTTATTAGATCGTCTACATAAACCAGTGGCAGCTCTGAAGTGTTATTACTGGCAACAATAGGTTTCTTATTAGCTATATTAAAACAGAATGTAGCTACTACTGAATTATAGTTGGGGCGACACCACTTACCAAAAATACCAGGCAATCGATAAATACAGACCGGATTATCTGTTTCTTTATTTAACTTTTTTAATAACTGTTCAGCCCTATATTTACTTCGGCCATAGGGATTATCTAGTTTAGCTTGGATTGAAGATGCTAAAATAAGTGGAATACTTCTATCAGTGGATTTGATTGCTTCGCAAATTAACTCTGTTAAGCCTGCGTTTACTAGATCAAATTGACCCTTATCCTTAGGACGATTTTCTCCGGCAAGATGAGCTATAACGTCTACTGTAGGTATTATTTTTTTTAGCATCTCAGCTGAATGATCACGTGTAAACTCTACCACTTCAAAACTATCCAGCTCCTCAAGACGCACTTTGAGATTCTTGCCAATAAATCCACGTGACCCTGTTATCAAGACACGCATACATATGCTCCCACTAAATCATATCTCTGGATCAATATATTTACCTTCCTTCGTTAGTTTAATAAAATTCAGGTTCATTAATAAATCACTTACACTTTTCTCATCTAGTTGTTCCGAATTGTATGAGTTGAATTCTTGTGCATCAGATATTTTTGGCTCACCTTCGTTCAGAAATTTATTATAACTAAGGTCGCGTAAGTCAGGAGGTATTCGGTAGTAACCACCCTTATCTTCAGCAGCAACTCTTTCCTCTCTACTTAGAAGGACCTCATGGAGTTTTTCTCCATGACGTGTACCTATAATTTGAATTTTATGGTCTGGAGAATCCATCAGATTAGTAAGAGCTTTTGTCAATACATTTAAAGTTGTTGCGGGTGCCTTTTGAACGAATATATCTCCCGAATTACCATTCTCAAAGGCATAAAGAACTAAAGTGACAGCATCACTTAGAGTCATCATAAATCTTGTCATTTTTGGATCGGTTATAGTGATAGGCTTACTATCAAGGATTTGTTTTACAAATAAGGGGATCACTGAACCACGTGACGCCAGAACGTTACCAAACCGTATCGAACAAATTATTGTAGAACCGCTATTACGTGATTTTGCTACAGCAACTTTTTCCATCATTGCTTTAGATATACCCATTGCATTGATAGGGTGAACAGCCTTATCTGTACTTAGGCAGACTACTCTCTTGACGCCACAACTTATTGCTGCCTCAAGAATATTTTCTGTACCTAAAATATTAGTTTTAACTGCCTCTAAGGGGAAAAATTCGCAAGAGGGTACTTGTTTTAGTGCTGCAGCATGAAATATAAAGTCAACACCTCGTGTAGCGGTTAAAACTGACTGATAGTCACGAACATCACCGAGATAAAAAGTTACTTTAGGGTTATTAAATCGCTTACGCATATCATCTTGTTTTTTTTCATCGCGGCTAAATATTCGAATCTCTTTTATATCAGATTTCAATATTTTTTGAAGCACAGCATTCCCGAAGGAACCAGTCCCGCCAGTTATTAAAAGTATATTATTTTTAAACATTTTTAAGGCCTTTTACTTTTGAAAATCATTATTTTTTTTGATTTTTTGAACTTCAGCAGAAATTAAATTAATCCCATTCTCCAGTGTAAAATTGGAGCACGCTAATGTTGAACCATTTTTTGAAATTCTTTCACGAGCCGGCTGATCGAGGAGTAAAGTTTTTATTGCACCAGAAAGTTCTGACGGGTTTCTTGGGCTGACAACTAGGGCATCCCGACCATTAACCACATAGTCCTCAATCATTCCTACCCTTGTTAGCACACAAGCTAAACCTGCACTCATTGCTTCGATCATTGAGTTTGGTAACCCTTCGCTCCATGAGGGTAGCACAAAGATTTCACAGGTATCAAGCAACACGGCCTTTGCTTTTTGATCCACCCACCCTGTAAAAGTCACATATTTCTTAAGCCTGTGAAGCTCAACAAACCTATGAGCTCTAGCTAACGCTCTACCTTTTCCACTGAAGATCATATGAAACTTAATTTTTTTATCACGTAATATAAGAATGGCATCTAGTAAATCCATGATCCCTTTAAAATCCTCCATATGTCCAAGATATAAAATTTTAGGATCATGGTCAGCTTTTTGGTATTTTCGACTTGCTCCTATAAGCAGATGTTCCTCCGTAGCTGTCCAGTTTGGAATTATAGGAGCAGTCGAGGCTTCAAAACCTAACTCTTTTATTGCAAATTTTTGAAACGAGGACCCCTGACAAAGGAAAGTGCTTGAGCGGCCGATAGTATATCTGATAAAAGCTGCAAACCATTTTTTTGATAGGTATTGATTAATTATTGCCCCTGCACGAGGAAAAACCATCACTGGGACCTGAAACAGGCGAGCAAAACAAACCATCACGCCTTTTTCAATGGCACTCGTACCCTCCCCCAAAAATATTATGGACACATCTGGTCTGTAAAAGATCATCCGAATATTGAAAACAATAAGTCTTTTGATAGCGAATAAGAGTCTTATCAGGAAATGAGGAGGTGGGACCAATATTTGCGATGAGTCCAACGTACTAACTAAATATAAGTCAGAAAATGAGGATTCTAAAAGCGCACCACATGCAGTGACTTGACCTCCATACATTTTTTTATTTGGATTAGGAAACCCTCCAACTATAAAAATTTTTGTTTTGTTAATTGTAGCTTTCATATAGTTATTAAATACTTTTATTGATTTATTTTTTTAACAACTTCTTCATATTTATCTAGCATCATTGATAAAGAAAAGTTCTGTTCTGCAAATTTTCTAGCACCGGTAGTCATATCCGTCAGTGCGTCTGTTGAAATAGACAAGCGGCGTTCTATGGCTTTACAAATATCTAATGGTGATAAGGGGTCACATAAAAACCCTCGGTCTTCAGATTCTCCTAATATTTTTACATTGTCAGAAACATGTGATGCTATAATTGGGCATTGATTTATCATCGCCTCACAAATCACATTAGGTAATCCTTCATATATACTAACCACTATTAGAGCATCTGCATTAGCATACAAATTGGCGACATCTGAAATCTCTCCAAGAAATTTAAATTTTTTATTTATCTCTGGGTTAAGCTTCAAAAAATCTAACATTTGCTGTTTCATCAATCTATCTCTATCTCCGGTATCATCTCTTCCAGCCCAAGATACGTGTGGAACAAATTTGTTTCGGTCATAAAATATCTGTAATGCTTTGAGCAGCCTAACGCCATTTTTTGGATATGCTATACGCCCTACTACAATTAGTTTAAGCTCTAAACTAGCGTGTATCTTGTTTTTCTTAGATGGAAGAATTGTATAGCCATTCCAGATAGCTGAGACTTTCTTTTTCATACCAGGCAGAGCTTCAATATACTCAGATTGAGTAATACTGTTACAAATTACATAACTAGAAAAATAATTTGCTAGGTTTGCTAAAAATCGTCTTATTTTGGTTTCGGCTTCGTTGGTTATACTCATTTCGCAGGCGATATGCTTTATTCTTCTATTGAGTCTAGATGCTATACAGCAATATATGTTGGCGGCTGTCATAAAACTTATTACTGTATCTACTTTAGACATTGGTGTTTTCAAAGCTTTGACAATCTTCCAACTAAAACCCAGATGGGTATTACTTGCTAAAGATTCAACTAGTATGCCTGGCGCTAGGTGGTCTTTAAAGAAGTTTGAATTTGGTCTATACAAAAATATAGTAACTTCATTGGAACATATTAATCCATTAGCAATGTTGACTATCTGTCGTTGGGCTCCTCCAGATCCAAGGTTGTCGATAACAATTAATATTTTCAGGAAAAATCTCCATCTTTTATTTGTTCGTATTCATCTTCGAAATATTGGATGACAGGAATAAATTTCATGCTTCCCACTATCGATAATAAATTATCAGTACAAGCACAGGAGAAAGGTATCTCTTTACGCCTCAGATCAGCTGTATGGATCTTTACGCCAAACACTTTTTCAGCTGCTTCAATCACAGCACTTACACGGGTCTTAGAACCAGTACCAATATTTACAATTGAGCTAGATTCAGATACTAATAAACGTTTATATATTTCAACAACATCTGAAATATGTATGAAGTCACGAAGTGATTCGCCGTTATTGATTAATGTAAAAATATTTTTTTCTACAATTGAACGACCTATGGATGAAACAACTGAAAAATTATCAAATCCACCATACATATTAAAAATTCGTGCTATCTGTAATTTAATCGAGGTATCCGCAAGATGCTCTTTGATAAATAACTCAGATGAAAACTTTAGGCTAGCATATAAATTAGTGATATTAATTGGATCAGTCTCTTTCGCATTTAAGTTTTCTCCATAAACTGCAGAAGAGCTAGTGAAAATGACCTTATCAATCAGATGCTCTAGTTTTAAGCATACAGAGACAAAATGAGACAAAATTTCAAATGAATATTTAGCGTAAGCCTCAGGTTGATCTCTTTTTCCTAACAAAGAGCTCTTATAACTTACATTATAAATTATAGACGATTTTCCAGCTTGCTTAAGTAACTTAGTAAGTTCTTTAGTGTCATTGCTTGGAATAAGCTGAGCTCGTGGCATAGATTTTTTTAAGTTTTTAGATAAATTCGCGCGGCTTCCAATAATAAATATATTTTTATTCATTTTATTTGAACTATTTATTAATTTAAAATTTTTCTGTTTTATCTGCATTTTTGATCCATAGCCCAATTATGAGAGCTAGGAATAACCACCAATCTTTTAGAGTGTAAACATTTAGTGACATCGCAGCTAAACCAACTATTGGTCCAAAGCATAAAATTACATACATCACATTGCTATTTAAAGACCAAACCCCATATTTTTTTAATTTAAATAAGGCAAGTATAAAAGGGGTCAATAGTACAAGTAATCCAATTATTCCACTCAAAATATATACGTGAATAAATAAGTTATGTGGCGAATTCGCGTTAGTCAAAAAAATCACTATTCTCTCATAATTATCGCTTCCGATACCAAAGAATATATTTTCTTCCAACAAGTCATATGCAAGCTTCCAGCTAGATAATCTTCCACCTAGATTCATCAAGGAATCATTTTGTATATCTATATTGAAATAGGTACCATCATTTTTTAGATATTTATAATTCCCGTCCTCTTCTATAACCTTTAATGTTATAAACTTCTTCAGATGTTTAGTTTCTTTATCAAGCAAATCGTCTATATATGTTTTTTTAGGATCAATTATTTTGCGGCAGGGTATATTTTTTTGCGCCGAATACCAACTTATAATATTAGTTGAAAAAATATTCATCACTCTATTCGAGCAATAAGATTCACTAAAACTATAAGTAGTTAAATACTTTAATTTATTCAAATTGTTTAAAGATTTTTCTGCTTGTTCAATAGATGTTGATCTTAATTTATATATATTTTGTGATAATAGTAGTAATTTAGGGGTTTTTAATAGCTCTTTGGTTGTTAGTAATCTTTCAGATTTAGGGGTCTTTAATAGCTCTTTGGTTGTTAGTAATCTTTCAGATTTAGGGGTCTTTAATAGCTCTTTGGTTGTTAGTAATCTTTCAGATTTAGGGGTCTTTAATAGCTCTTTGGTTGTTAGTACTCTCTCAGATTTAGGGGTTTTTTTTGGCTCTGTTCGATAGTTATAATTTTTTACTAAAATTTCTATCGAGGTTTTCACTTCTATATTTTTTGATTTAGGGTCATTAATTTTATAATCTACTTGATTTATCTCAACATAACCGACATCTCTTATATCGGTTAGCTTACCCCTAAGAGTGCTATAGTTAGGTATGGTTTTACTATCGTAAAGAATTGCTCCAGATATGACTATCAAGGAAGATAAAAAAACTAACAGCATTGATTTTATATGCGTACCTTTTAAATAAAAATATACAGATAAAACCAAAAATAAAACGAAAATACCTAAAATGGAGCCCCTATTCGATGTGTAAGTAATGCCATAAGACATAAAAATTATTGTAAAAAATAGTAAGCAGCACCTTATCGGTCTATTTTTCTTTAAATTATGTGCTAATAGATAGATAGACAGACTAATTGCGCATAGAAATCCATATGCTACGTCATTTGGAGAACGGTTAAAAACGCTGAATGAGTTATCGATCGTTATATCGAGGTTTCCATTTCCCAAAGCTCGGTAATAATAATCAAAATATTCTAGTTGCGGCCTAGAAATAAAAATCAGGCATGTGATTATCTGACCTAAAATATAAGAGATACCCAAAGCTGCAATAAAGTTATCTTTTCCATAACGGATAACCGTAATCAGAATACATAAGATCAATAGATTTAAGAAAGATTGAATATGAATTCTATTATAATCGAAAAGAGCGGACTTATTAATTCCGATATCAATAAAAAAGATAGTTACTAAAATCAATAAAGGCCAATACGTAAATAAATCTTTCCTGGGTTTTGAAAAAAAACTAGCTACAAATATTAAGGTCAAAACGATAGCTATGAAGTAACTAGCTGTATGGCTGGTACCTATTATAATAATTTGAAAAGGAACAGAAAAAACATACAAACACACACATGCTTGTAGGGTTTGATCATCGAATTGTCTTAAAATTCCGTTAATATATTCTGGAAGCCGAGTCATAAATTTAATTTTTGTATAATTGATTGAATTTTTTTTAAATAAACTACAATTTTAATTTGAAGAGACTATTTCTTAGTTAACAAAAAGTATACCTAAAGACAGATCAGCTTATCTTGATGCAATAATTTGTTATTTTTCTTGTACTGTAATTTTTTCTTCTTGACTATATTTGTAAAACTTAATTTTATTACCAAAAGTACCTAATGTTTCTCCGAAGCAAATTAAACCAAGGCTATCAAGCACGCTCTCATCTATGGGGTTATTATAAATTAGCGTAAACTCTGGTTGCTGTTCCATCAGCAATAAAACTGTCTCTTTTAAAGTATTTATATCGAAAGGATTATACAGATAAAAAAAATTATATAGCCCGTATTGAGAAAATTTAGTGGAATTTTGACAAAATATTTGAGTTTTTTTTAGATTTAATTTTATAATATTAGCATTTGCAATATTAACTAATTCTTTGGATATCTCAATTCCATCAATACGCGCAAAAGGAAATCTATAGAAAGTATTCATGGCCCCACCCTTTCCACTTCCTATATCTAGGATGCTATCTGTAGGTTTTATATCTAGTTTTGAGAATGCAGCCCAAAGTTCACCACCACCTGATGAAGATCCACGAAAAACTTTTTTGGGATCCAGCTCAAGCTCGCTAACAGGGGTTATTTTAGTGAACTCAATACCTCTTAATTTTTCTAGGACCAATTTTAGTCTATGGATCAATTTGTATTTAAGCACTTTAAATTCTGCCTAATATTTTATTTAATAGTAAAAAAATCTTCCCTAACGATGAGTTAGAAATTAAGAAATTGTTAGTTGTAGTTATATTTTTGGTAAAGCCGAGCTTAAACTTATTAATTCCATCTAAGCTTTGTTCACAAAGAGCAACTCCACCTAAATCATATTCAAGATAATCCATTTCTTTAGCTGAAACTATATCCTTAAAATGTAATAATTTATTTGCTCTCACAATTAATTTTAAATCATCTTTATCTTCACTAAGTAATGATGCGCTGTACAAAAGGCGGATTTTTTTTGTATTTTTAAGGTAAAGATGAAATGCAATATACCTGTCTTCGTGTTTTGCATGAGAAATAATAATATTTTCCTTTAATCTCTTTAGCTTTGAAAAATCTGCATTTGGAATAGATTTTTTAGTGGAAAAAAAAGTGTAAAAATCCTTAAAGTCTGACATCAGCTTGTCGCATACATTTTGCTCAAAACTAGTAACAATATTATAATTTTTAATAGCGTCTTTGATTTCATTGCGTAGTGATTTTCTAAAATTTCTATCGATTTCTGCAATATCCTCCGTTAAGTCTATAACGGGCGATGTAAATTTAGTATTTGATGGTCCAACCTCTTTACACTGAGAATAACGAACAATATCTGCATTTGATTTTACAATCTTTTCTGCAAAATATATATTTTCGATATCTAAAAAAAATTTTTTGTAACTGTCTCTTATCATGTTCATCTTTTTTTGAGTTAACTTTAACGTATTGGAATAATATTCATCTATATTGATTAATGAGTTGCCTTAATCTCCAATGACCCCAAAATATGTATTTATATAAAATTGAATATAGATCTAAGGATTTTTTTTCTTTTAATGCATCGGTTATTGAAATAAAATTTTCTGAAAAATGCTTATGGGCAAGATTCGTTCTAAGAGTGGAAAACTGCTCACTAGTCATAGAATTAGGATGAAGGCATATTGTCCATATTCCTGAGGGCCTCCACTTTGGCCACCAAAGCTGTTGAGGGATGAATGTTATGTCTTCATCTGTGAATGGGAAGCAAGCAATACCGTCACTCACTATCCTAATTGGTGTAGATTTTTTTAGAGCCTTTAGTGTGTTATTGTCAAATGAGTGGCTTGGAGCAATCCAGGCTGTAGGACGAATATCATGTCTAAGAAATTCAGTGTAACCTTTTTCAATTAAATCAGTTTGTTTTTGTAAATCATAACCTGCAAATTCAGATCGGTCATGAAAGGGTAAAAGGAGGTTTTCTTTTTTGATATCATGGTATGTGTGTCGATATCCATGCTGGGCAATAGTCCAACCTTTTTTCTCCCAGTTTTTTACCTTCTTCCAAAAATTTTTATTTTCTTTGTCAAAATGTAGGCTTGTATCACTATTACATGGAATAACTGCAACTATAGGCTTAATATCAAAATCGTTGAGCAGCCTTTCTATCGCAGACCATTTCGACTCATCTTGGGTCTCACATGCATCATCTAATCGAATTAAATATTTTGCTTTACTCATTATCATTTTTTTGAGGAAGCCTGAAATTGATTTATTCATAATTGATTTTTTAGCTTTAATTTTTTTACCATAGCTAAAGGGATTTAATTTTTTCTAGCTTAATAAGTTTCTTTTGCCTCATATTTTCAGCAATAACGTACAAATCCCAAACAGGTATATTTAATTTTTCAGCTATTTCAACTAATGAATTTTTTCCATCGCACCAGCTCAAGAAACTCATCGTTAATCTAACTGAGGGGGGTCGCCTTTTACCCTCTGTGACAGATGGATATAAGTCTCGCTTACTCATCATTGGCTCACAAGTAATAGTAGCGACCGGATAACAATGATTTTCTATGGCTTCAATCAACTTTTGGTTCACATTAAATCCTCCCAAAAGACCATCCGCCGTTACAACCCCTCCTATTGTGTCCAGAGATGTATGGTATTCTGGATATTCTGTATGCTTTGACCTCATGAGCGATATAAAAGGTAAATCTACATTTGGGGCACAATATTGTCGCTCATCACTACCCCTATCGCTCCAATCATATATTTTGTGCGTTGGGCTAACCTGTTTTATTACATGAGCTGCAAGCCTGTCTGTAGTAGTGTTACCATACTTTGAGTGCAATATTGAATATGTGCGATTGTCTCCAACACAAGTAAAGTTTAAGCCCGAAATAACTTTTTCTTTAAGTTTAGACAGATTTTTACTTAGGTAATATATAGACCCAATTGTTTCTGGAACAAAAATTGCCCTAATAGAATATTTAGGTTTTACGTCCCTTTCTTGAAGCCACTTTAGTATATATGTTAGAACTGATGGACCAGAGACTTCGTTATTAGCCATTGAGGGATGACAAATGTAGGTCGACATAAATATCTCTTTGTCGGACTCTCCTTTTATTAAAACCTCACCATAAGTCATAGACCCCTTAAATAATTTTGTTTTAATTACAACTTTATACACCCCATTTTTTAATTTTGTTCTATCATTCTTTGAAATACAAAAACCCCATGACTTATCGTAATAGCTAGTAACATATGGTATGGCTTCTGACATTTCTTCATTTGAATATAAATGATCGTTAAGATCTTCAAGTGTTAAGCTTCCCTCAAATGGAACACTGTATCCAACAAGGCTTAAATTATTGCAGCTATAGTCACAAATTTTATCTCCATCTGGGGTTAATATATAAGCTTCCTCGACTTTCCATTCATCAGGAACTGTCCAATCAAATGCAGTAGTTCCAGACTCAACCTCATATATTTTTAGGTTAGAAATATATTCTTTTAAAATCTGAAGTGTCTGACGGTTTCCATCTCCTGTAAGCGATCTATTTAAAGGAAATATTCTTTTAGCCAGATTTAACAGCTCATTTCCGAGTTTACTTTTCTTCAGATTTAGCATTTAGAATCCTCAGTAAAAACTTCCATACAAAAATGGGACCTCAGTAAAAGTTGACCCAAATACTTCAGCATATCTCGACAAAGATGATCGATCTCCAACTAAATTTTTTTTATCTAACATCATTTCTAATTCAATTATTGTCTCTTTATTACACACTATAGATTCACTGAAACCAAGATCAACCAAAGATTTCGTGAAATATTGAATTACTGAAGGACTGTAGCTAAATGCCGGATGTAATTTTAAGGCAAATGGTTGATTTGAGCCTTCAGCTAATTTAACTATCGCATTTTTCCATTCATTTTTAGGCAATCGAGCCGGAGTTGGCATTAGTAGGATATTTTTATATTCCATCAAAAATGGTGAATATTTTTTTTTGACGTTCTCAAACGATTTAATTTTATATTTCTTATCATCAGGAACGGATGGGAATGATTTCTCACTTATACCAATCCAAAGTAAACCATCATCACGCCAATAATCGGTAGCTTCATGAAAGCCAATTTTATGCCTGGGGATACTTTTGTAGCTTGGCGATGATGAAAATAATGGGAAGTTTTTATATGCCTGATCACCCTCTTCCATATAAATATGACCCGCACATAAATTCGATTTAATAACCTCTGAAGAAACACCATCAAGCCATGCACTATAAAAAATAAATGGATTTTTTTGTGATTCCACTAGCCTGCGGGTAACAGCGCTATAACTGAGAAATTTTATCGAAAAACGATCTCCGATCTTTTCAAAAATACCCCTATAGGAGGATTTTGCCTTCATGTCTGAGAATAATTTACTGGAAAAACCGTGAGTAAATATAATTTGTACTTCATCATCCTTGAGTGACTGCTCATGAATATATTCATAAGCAACGATTGCAACCATCGGGTTTGTTACTAGAAAAATATTTAGTATGCTTTTTTTTGAACTCATTTAACCTTAGATCCTGTGTATTTCAATATAGTTGACCCTTAATCAGTGCATAGGGATTTTCATGAAGCAAACTGCTTCCTAGATTGAAGCAATCTCTTGCTCCTATCGACATGATAGGGAATCGACCAACACTTCCGACTTTAAGTAACCCCTGCTTATCTGCTATCTCCTCTAATAACTTAGTATCCATTTTAGTCTCATCGGAAAGATCTCTCACAAAAAAAGTGGTGATGACTGGACTTAACTTATCTCCATCCACGATGTTTCCTTTAAATTTTTTCATGTGACGGTATTTCACCCTATGGGTTTGCTCTATATAGTGTATATAGGTCAATCTAAGGTTGCCTAATCCAAGAGTCATTATTTTTGCATTCAATGATCTAAGTAAATCAAAGCAAGTATTTTTACCAAAGCAGTCATGGATATTAGTATTTATAAATTTATCAGTATTTTTTCCAAAAGATGCAACACTGAAAATAGGGTGTCGAGAGCGCTTTACTTTCGGATAGAGCCTAAAAGCTTCACTAAATAGTCCAATCTCGCTTGGGGTAAAAGCAGGATCAAAATCCACACCCTTAGCTAAGCTATATGAAAAAGTTGGCACAATAACTGTTCCTTCTGGACCAATGTATTCTAAAATTTTAGAGATAAGATGATTGAGCCTTAATTCTGGCTGGATCGATCTATATTGTGATGCAACACCAGCGTCACCGTGAATCATCAAAATATCTCCAGGATAGACGCCAACTGATTCAAGCGAACTTGCTATGTCTAATTCAAGCATCTCGTTCATTCAAAGTTTCGGCAATCTGAGCAAGTGACTTTATTTTTGTGATTTCATCCATTGTAAACCTGATTTCGAAATGTTCTTCAATAGCTAGCAGTAAGTTAAAATTACCTAATGAATCCCATTCCTTGAAACTACCCATTTCCAGTCCTTTGGAGTCTTCAGGTAAGGTTGTGGCAGGAAAAACATCAGATAATATGCCAAATAAATCATTTTCTGTAAGTTTATTCATTAAACATCCTTAAATAAATTCATGTTAGGAATCCTCGCGCTTGCTAACTGTAAGCTATAAGTGATTCCTTTTATCAGATAACCTTTACTGGAAAATTTTTTTAGAAGTTCAGGCTTTATTTCAGTCTCTTTAAAATCGTTCTCTTCAAAGAAGTTTTGAGCAGCTTCATTACGACCTGAAATAATAAATTCACCAATAATATTCTTTGTTCCTTTTGGCTGACACCGCCTAATTATTTCAGAAAGCATCCAGGATTCTAGATATCTACCTAATACGCGACAACTCAACAAAAATGTATCAATAAAGATAGTTTCTTTATCTATAGACTTCAAACAAACGAGCCCAACAATGCCGTGGTCGCCATATATGTCTTTGAGGCTAACCATAAAAGAAAAATCTTTATCATCTTCCGAAAAATTCTTTATTTTTGCTATCGTATGTCTCTCTGTTCTGACATTAAATTGATTTGTTTTCTGGCATAACTGCACTGCTCTGCTAATAGTTAATTCATTAACATTGGATGCCGATGGGGAAAGATTAATTGTTTCAAGATAACTTCGCATATCAGCCACATTTTTAGTAGCCTGAACGAACTGGGCTCTAGCTTTATATTGATAGATTTTATTTTTGTCACTCGAACTTGAGACAAGCTTAGAAAAACAGGGGAGCTCCCTCAAATATTTTGGCCAATCCCAAATATTTTCAGGTATATCGATAGTTAGCACGTCTGGCAATAATACTTTCATCTGTTCTCTTTCAAGCGGATTATCATCCCAAAAAGCAAAGCTATTTATGTTTAAACCAAGCTCTTCAGACAGCTCTATGATATTTTTTGATTTTTCGTTCCAGTTTATTCTCCATGCAACTATATGCTCCCTTCGAAGAACCATTGAAGGATGATTATCAAATACTTTCCATACTTCAGCTTCATTATTCTTGCTAGCTAAAACTAATAAAACTCCCTGATTACTTAACTTTACTAAATCTTTTTGGAAATCGACGAAAGCTGAGCCAATACCATCTTGGCCTATAGCTAATGAACCAACGTCATCCTCGCCCACAACACCGCCCCATATTGTGTTATCACAATCAAGAACTAATACCTTATAAGACGGCTCAGTATGTCGTAGGAGAATCTCTTCTGTGTATTTAGCTATTTGATAGAGCCCATGAGATGAAAAATGACAATGGGATAAATACCAATTTCTTTGATCGAAAGCCTTATCAATACCTAGTCTAGAAAATTGATGATCTAAATCTATAAAATAAAAATCTATGAACTCTAATGCTAATTCTTCAAACTGGTTAAGTAGCTGTGAATAAATTTTTTGCTTAACATTTATTTCTTTCGCGTCTCGTACAACCTGAAAATCTTTACCGGAACAAATTCCCACTATTGTTGCATCGTTGGAAGATGACAATCGATTTATTAAAGGGGTTAGTATTGATGCGATTAAATCTTTTGACTTATCATGATTTAGTGAATCGAATTCAATAAACTCCGATAAATTTATTGTAATTGAAACTAATGAATCTGGATTGGACTGGATTAACGCTCCACTCCAATCTCCATATTCAGAATATGCTAGATCATACAAACTTTGAAGTTTGGCCCATGCTTTGTGGTTTGGTATCAAAAATGATGATCCAGATAAAACCAATTTTTTCATATATTATTTATTGCTAGTGTATTCAAGTTTTAGAAGTAGGCAGATACTAATATTATTTTTTTAATTAACATTAAACTGCGATAAAAATTTTAATTGGTGGCTATCTTCTGTTGACATCTCAATAGAAGATACCTTCTCACCAAATAAGTGGTGCTCTTTTAATACATCCCACCATGTGGCTATAATTGAGCCATTAAAACTATACAGTCGTTCTCGATCATACATTAAATCTTGAAACCGACCAGGATTGAGAAGTTCCAAACCAGTTGCTCTATATATAAACATTGGTTCACGCTCCTCTTGTACTGACACCACGGTATCACTTTCAGTGATACGAAGAACATTTAAAGCCTTATCAATATGATTTGTAGATCTGTTTATAGCATGTAAACTAAGAAAAGCTACGGCATCTGGATAAGATCCTATTTCTTTTTTATAGCTTTCACCAGCTGAGATCATAATATTTCTTACAGGAATATTCCTATCAGAGGGTTCATTTTCATCACGTAAAATTCTAATATGAGGAGGCACATCCCCTTTTTTTTCAAGTGCTTCAGCGTAATTCAAAACCTCTTGGCTTTCGGACGAAACAATAGTGGCACTGATCTTATCAGAAGTTGCTGCTTCTGAAATTGCTCTAGCTAATAAAGAGACGCCATTGTGCAACTTATAAGGCACCCCCTCGAATCCTGGATAAGACTCACGCACTGGGATTACAGCTATGACAGTTGGTTTATAATCTCCCTCTAAGTTAGAACTTATACGATCAAATATTCGTGAACGTGCTTCAAGTAAGCGCTTCGAATCTCTGCTCAAAGAAGAGCTATGCTGACGATAATAAAACAAAGGGATATCGAGGTTTATGGCGCCTACTCTTTGGTAAAGTTTATACCAAAGCTCCCATCCATCTTGTGCACTTATATCCTCTGAATAACCACCGGCTGCTTTTAAAGATCGAGTTCTGAACATTGTACAGGCGCCGTGGGGCGGTAGATGACCTCCAATATCTTCATTTTTAATTTTCCATCTTCGTTCTATGCCGAGAGTTTTCCCTTCAGGATCAGTATAAAAATAATTTCCATAAACCAAGCCTACGTTCGGAGTAGCCTCGAGCTTTGCTACCATTAATAATAAAGCACACTCATCAAACCAGTCATCTGCATCCAAACGTACCAGATATTTTCCATTTGCTACATCTAATACATTATTAGCAATTTTTTGGAGCCCTATACTCTTTTTATTTTGTACAAAAGTAATTTTTTCGGGAGAACGGCTACATAAATCTCGGGATATAACTGCTGTGTCATCTGTAGACGCCTCATCAATAATTATTAATTCCCAGTTTGTATAGAGTTGGGTAAAAACACTCTCAACGGACTGTCTCAAAAAACGTCCGTAATTTCCACAAGGTATGTATATTGTAACAAGGGGCTTCGAATTCATAATAAACTCTAATTAATAGATAAATTTAATAATCAAGACCAGAATTTAGTGCGCATAGAGGCTCAAGATCTCGCAAAGCAGTAGCCCCAATTAAAGATTTATAATCTCGAGCGTCAGCACCATGTGCTGGTCGCAAAAAAACTAAATCTTTAGCATCAATAATTTCACCTTTTTTTACTTTACGACTCAAATAAACACCACGACGGAATGAGATTTCATGTCCGCTATTAATTTCACTAGGTTGCGGCAATTTAATGCCGTCGCCTTGAAAAATTTTTAAATGTTTAATCTTTTCTTTTAAAGATATAACCTCTTGTAAATCCAAAGAAACCTCATGATCTCTAAACGATTTTCCATCGCGAGTATCTGTAAAGTGAAACTCTAAAGCATCGGCACCCATAATAGCCGCAACTAATAGTGCATCTGTACCAGTTGTATGATCTGAATAACCTATGGATAAACCAGTTTCACGTTTAAACAAATCCATAACTTTTAAGTTAGCATCTTGATCAGGTATAGGGTACATAGATGTACATTGTAGAATACACAACATATTGGACTGGGTATAATTTTGGTTAATTCGCTGCAAGAACCCTATGGTCTGTAAAACATCTTCCGAAGAGGATAAACCAGTTGAGATCAAAATAGGTTTACCTCGCTTCGCAAATTCCTCTAAAATCGGCCAAGCAGTCATGTCCCCCGAACCTATTTTATAATACTCCAGATAAGGGTCTATCCAATCTAGCATTTCCAAATCCCACACTGATGCTAAATATTTAACGTTCGCTTCACGACACATATTTGCTAAAAAAATATGTTCTTCTTTTGATAGTTCAAATTTTTTAAAATGATCAACGCGTTCAGGACTTTCTTTGTGGCTTACCAAAGTATCTCCGTGATAAAGCTGAAACTTTATACAGTCAGCTCCACTTGCAATTGCAAGCTTAGTCATATTTTTGGCAACTTCAAAATCACCTTCATGATTACCGCCTATTTCTGCAATCATTAGAGGTCCAGCTGACCCATGCCAAGGAGAAGTTTTAAACTTGGATTGAATACGATCATAAACATCCTGTAAATTGATATCTGTAGAGGGCTTACACGAATCTGCAAATATTTGGCTAATCTTGTCGATATGTGCTTGTATCTCAAGGTTTAAGTTTGGCTGAAATGATACTTCCTTATGTACACTTTCATATAAATAGCGCCGGCCAATTTTCTTATTTTTGTTTAACCATAAAAAAACTTGGTCAAATCTCTGAGGATGCTTAATATTATTCTTAATCGAATGATAAAAATCAGTCCTTATAATCTGAATACCTGCATCCTGCTTCAAACTGTCGTTTGGCTCACATTTGATGAAGTCGAAGCAACTTGTTTCAGCTACTGTCATCATAGATTTCAGTTTTTCTGTATCAATCAAAAGATCACTACCATCAAGCCTAACAATAAAATCCCAATTATGTATTTTTAAGCTACAAATCAACTCATCATCATTATCAACCCTTAGGCATTTAACTCCAGAACGAGCGCAATATTCAGCTATTATGTCATCTTTTGGATTTTGAGAGATAGCAACTACAATTATAGAATCTGTTGTTACTTTACGAATTCTAGCTAATGTGTAACTTAAGATCGGGCGACCATTTATCTGACGAAGCATGCTGGTTGCCTTATTGGATTTGCTATAACTTGCTATTACGATACCAATAGTCAGATTATTTCTCCTTTAGTCATATGTATATGCAAGAATTTTATCCATGCTAATACTTATCTATTTTTCGGTCTTGCTGATAAGCCAAGAACCTAACAACAAGTGATGTAGCCCACAGCGACTGAAGGTATCAATAGCTTGTTCAGGAGTACCCACAATAGGTTCACCATGAATATTAAAAGAAGTATTAAGAACAGCGCCGACTCCTGTTTTCTTTTCAAAAGCCTTAATAAGTGCATGGTAGCCTGGATTTTCATTTTGATGGACAATTTGTGGGCGAGCTGAGCGATCAAAAGGATGGAGCCCAGCAGGCATATGCTCTTTAGCTAGAGATGTTGAATCAAAACCGATTGCCATGAACCTACCATCAATATTTTTAGGATTAACCATATAATCCTTTTCTCTTTCAGCCAAGATACTTGGTGCAAACGGCATCCAGAAATCTCGCATTTTCACCAGTTTATTAATATGGTGGATCACATCAGATCTTCTTGGGTCGGCTATTATTGATCGATTTCCAAGGGAGCGTGCACCAAATTCTGCTTTATCCGCCGCAAAGCGCGCTATAACATCACCTTTTGCAAGAAGTTCAGCCACATCCTCAGGCTGAACTTTACTAACAGTCCAATCCTTTATATTAGCTTTCTCAATAGCTCTTTCAATAGATGTATCATCATAAGAAGTTCCAAAATAGGCATCAGGAATTGATTCTATTTTGTTGATATCCATACCCTGCTTTATTGCTTCGGCATAAGCAGCGCCAATTGATATTGATTCGTCACCCGGTCCAGGCGGTATAAATATCTGACTAACCTCATCCATTTCCCATATAGATTTATTAGCTTTAATATTCTGAGCAACTCCCCCCGACATTACTATATTCCCAATACCTGTAAGCTCTACACCATTTCCAATCCATTCCGTTAGTAGCTCTTCAGTGCGTCTTTGTATAGCGTATGCAATCGAATCAAACCGCTGACCCTCAAGCCTTTCCTTGAAGTAAAAGAAATGATCTTTTACTTCTTTTTTATACTTAAATCCTAAACCGTCTACCTGAAGAGTATCGGCATATACTTTATAGGCTTCCTGAGCATAATCACCAATATTATATGCAGCTAGCCCCATTAATTTATACTCATGGTCAGTGGGCCGCATACCTAATAATAAAGTGGTATACCGAAACATTCTTCCTATATTGCAATTGGAAGACCTAGAAAGAAATTCAAGAGGTTTACCTGGCTGACCTATAGATACAGTTCCATTTAGACCATCACCACCACCATCCATTGTATAAACTAAGACTGGGGTATCTTTACGATAAGGGCTAGCAATGTATCCATAATAAGCATGGCAATCATGATGACCATGAACAGAAACGATATCCTTTTTGACATCCAATGTTTCTGTTAAATGCTTAACTCTTGCATTCCACATACCTTTATGATCTCTTTCATTAGAAATTAATGATTCGTCATAAGGAAATTTTTTGGGGTCAATGTGCTCAGCAAAGAGCTCTGTATAACTTGGATTTTTGCCTTCGTATAATTTCGGGTACCAGTATTCTTTTTGTTCTTTCCAATAGTCTTTAATACTAAAATTGGCATTTCGTAGTGTGTAATAATAAGCTGGCGGTAAGGTTTTTGTAGACATTGCGATATGATCGACGTCACTAATATTAATTTCTGCAATCTTTAGAACCGCTTGAATTGCTTGACCTGGGAATCCGTATTCGTGTTTTTTTCGTGTTAGACGCTCTTCAGCAATGGCAGCAACTAGCTTTCCATTAACTAAAAGTGCTGCACTGGCGTTATGTCCATCATGGACCCCCAAAATAATCATCATTTTCTCCTAAAATGAGCCTCTAAACTGCAAGCAAGAAGCTACGAGCTAAAGTCAGCTATTAAACTATAGATTTGATATTTTCATTGTCCCATCTAGTCGCTAATGAAACGATTTCTGGCATAAAATCATTACTTGATACTTTACTTTTTATGTGAGCGGCGATTGACTGCGCTCTTCTAAGGTCGATATTATCATCAACGACCAAACGTATACTTGAATCAGATCTGATATATGATGGAGGTTGAATACGCTTAATATTGAATAGGTTCTCATTTTCATAAAAAAAAGAAGTTAAGTGTTCTTTATTTTCAGGGCTGAATCTCGATATATTATTTCGTAAACTAGCAACTGTTATTAATTCTGCAGTCAAACCTGGAGGTAAGGGTTTTTGATTAGTGGTTGTTACTAAATCATAATTATTGCCATTAGCTAATGATATTAGTTGGCTATTCAGCTCTGGATCAAAAAAAGGCCTATCTCCACATATTCTGGCAAATTTTAATAATTTAAAATGATCGCAGGCATCAAGGGCTCTTTTAGAGGGATTTTCAAGGCTCCCTCTGAATAAATTTACACCATTACTATCACAAAATTTTGCAATTTGATCATCATCATTTTCTGTAGATGTTGCTACAATTATTTTGTCAACGCCTTTGATGAGCTTGGTTCTATCAATGACTCTTCCAAGCAAACATCTTCCTTCTATGTCAATCAAGGCCTTACCTGGTAATCTTTTTGAAGAAAATCTAGAAAAAATTAACGCACCGACAGACATTTTTTAGCTCTTATTGGAGTTTAGTTTACTGAAAAAATTTTTAAGTAGGTGTAGAACACCTTGGTATTCTTCATTTGAGAACTCTTTATAATCTAAATACTTTTTATGTGCATTCTGAGCGCTTGGGTTCTGACAACCGATAACAGTTTTTAGTTCTTTTTGCTCTAAAAGGAAACTCAAAATATTACTGGGAATCGAAACCTCTTGTTTCAATATATCATCAAAGCTAGGTCTATCTTTCCACGCTATAACATTTGGACATCCATCAAACCATGAGTCTCCAAAAATGATCGATTTTTTCCCTAATATAGAAGCCTCTAAAGCTAATGTACCTGACAAAGTTGAAACAAACTCTGATCTTTTTATCAGCTTAATAGAGCTCTCTTGATGGTGAGCTAGCTGGACACCCGATAAGTTTTTTATCAAATCGTAGAACAAAGGACTCCTGCCTCTAGAGCCTCTATCATATATATAAAATTGTGAAGGATGCTCCTTAACTATGATGCCAATATCGTTTGGCAGAAAATCTCTTAACGCAATTATTGCAAGTGCTTGATCGTGAAACTCTCCAGCATCTGGATTGGTTGTTCTTTCTGGCTCAAAATGTAGTCCAAAGTATACATATTTTTTCGTAAAATCTAAGCTGTCTTTTTTTATTTGAAGTTCTTTCTTCAGACTTTGTCTTCTCAGTCTTTTTATTTTTGATCTAATAAAAATACCATGTCGATATGGATTAATCTGGTAATAACTATTGCTTCTGATTTTCTTTGATTGAAACCATGCCTCCTTTAGTAATTTTAGCCAAGACCCGCTAAAAAAGTCAGTGAAAATAAAACCAAATGACAATCTCAAACGTTGGTTTTTCATATATTCAAGCTCAAAATTATCTTCATCTTTTTTTTCTAGGATACTATTAACATAATTTTTTATATTGGCCTCTATATTTACCGATATTTCATTATCTGTCTTGAAGCCTGCATCTAATCTTTCTCCTGTTTTTAGATTATGTAAATATAATAAAGGGGCTATCATCCAATTATTAAATTTTACAATCTCAATATCTAAATACATACATATCTCAAGGACCAAGTATTGAGCATGTGAGTGGGCATGCTCCGCCATTACTAGCGCATCTGGCTTTGATGCATCTATTTTTTTCAAAAGAGACATAGCTAACTTGTTATAAACTACCTCCCTATCCTGTCTTGAAAATGAACCATACAAATCCAGCCTATCCATCATTTTTAAGCATCTATCTTTAGCTCTTAAATAATTTGGTGAGCTAAAGAATCCAATATTTTCACCACAATATTCTATTTTTTGAATGGCTTGTTGATAGTGAACAAAATCATCCATGCGTAAGACATGATTTCCAAATATTTTTTTTGCTTTGTCAAAATGAACATCATCACCTAACCATAGAACAGGTTTAGCAATATTTTTTTCAAATAAATGAATAGCTACTTTCAACCAAACATCATTTCCAGTCATCATGAAACAATATTTTTTCATCAGGCAAGTAGTTCCTTGAGGCTTCTTATGACCTTATCTTGATCTGTATTTGTTAAAGAATAATATAAGGGAATAGATAAAGCCTCTTTGTAATAATCCAATGCATTGGGATAGTCATCAGAACTAAATCCGAGCCTCTTATAATATGGATGGGATGTGACCGGAATATAGTGGACTTGAGTCGCAATATTTCTTTTGTGCAGTTCTGTCATCAATGCTGCTCTTGAGATTTGTTGGCCACTATCAAAATTGACCTTAATGACATACAGATGATGTGAGCTCTGATCGCGGAATTGAGACTGAATTGGCTTTATTGGCTCAAAATTTAGAAATGCCTTATCGTATCTTTTGGCTAACTCTTTTCTTCTTTTGATGAAGTCTGGGAGCTTTTTTAATTGTGAATTAGCTAGCGCGCACTGTATATCTGTAATTCTATAATTGTATCCAAGCTCTTGCATTTCCATATACCATGGGTTTCTTATATTTTCTGTATGAGCTGCCTCATTATCGAGTAAATCATCATCAGATTTATTAATTCCGTGACTTCTAAGTCTTATTAATCTGCGATAAATATCTTTGTTATTTGTTGTGATCATTCCTCCTTCACCAGCTGCTATAGATTTTACAGGGTGAAAAGAGAAGCCTGTCATATCAGAATATTTGCATGAACCCACCATTGATCCATCTGAATACCTAGCGCCTAAAGCATGGGCTGCATCTTCTATGATCATTGCATTATTTTTATCAGCTATATTTTTTATTTTTTCCATTTCGCATGGAACTCCAGAAAAATGTACTGGAATTATTACCTTGATATTTACATTATCATTTAAAGTATCCTCCAAATGTTTTGGGCATAAATTAACAGTGCTCTTATCAATATCTGAAAAAATTGGTTTCGAGCCACAATAAAAAGAAGCATTTGATGAAGCGACAAAAGTTATTGGAGAGGTAATTATTTTATTAGTTTCATTTACTCCAGCAGCAATACAAGCCATATGGAGTCCTGCAGTCCAACTCGACATAGCTACTGCATATTTTGCACCTACAAACTTAGCTACAGATCTTTCAAAATTACTGACTTCTTTACCCTGAGTTAAGGGTTGATTAATTAATACGTCAACAACAGCATCAATATCATCTTGGTCAATAAAATGTTTTCCGTAGGGGATCATTTCTTTCATAGTTGAGTCATCAAAAAGTCGTTATTTTTAAAAGTGTGTCACATCATGCATGATTTTGTATAAGATCTCCGCTTTTTTCCAGTCTTCCGGATTATCTATATCAGCTACTCTAGAATTTGGCATAATATAAGCTACGCCATCAGAAATATCTCCCTGAAGCCACTTTTTATTTTTAGCCCAAGCAAAGACTCCAGCATCATGATATATTTTTTCTAAATCTTGTGTTCTGGTCAACCTGAATTCCGGATTAATCCAGGCAAGTTTTTTTTCATTAATAATCTTAAAAGCTCTTTGTGGTGACGATGTAAACTCACATACAGGGATACAGGAATCTGCTTGTAAGTCCGTCATAAGTTTTAAGCTATTTTGCAAATCTTCGGGTAATAAGAGTGGAGAGCATGGGTATATACAACAGATTTTTTCATAACTATTTGCTTCACTCCCAAGTGCCTCAATCACATGGTTTATAACTGGATTTATTGGTGTGTGGTCATCAGAAAGATCAGCAGGTCTCATGAATGGAACTTCTGCTCCATATTTTTCTGAAATACTACGTATCTCTTCATCATCTGTAGAGACTATTATTTTTTCGAATACACCAGAATCAATTGCTGCCAAAATTGAGTAGCTAATCATAGGGTTTTCCAAGAAAAGTTTAATATTTTTTCTTGGAATCCTCTTGCTTCCGCCCCTAGCCGGTATAATAGCTAAATTCATTTTCTTTTAAACAATAATAATTCACTATTAAAATCATCCATGGTTGTATATCCAAATGGAATTATATTGGAACTCACTAATTCGTAATGAGGTAAGAACTTACCGTAATCTTCACTCATAATGGGAGAGATTACTCCAACCGTAGCCTTTGTCGCTTTTTGCTTGCCCTCTTTCATGTTTCTTAAAAGAATTACATCTGGTTCTAAGCTAGAGACTATATTTAAGTAATTTTTGACAATATCTGGCTCCATTTCTTGAAATGATATGAAGTTAACAAATAGATCTATTTTCCCTCTCAGTCTTTCAATTTCCCATGATGGAAAAAAGGAAAATAAAGGCAAACTTTCAATATCAATATTTTCATCAGAGTCTTTGAGCTCAGATAAAAAAATTTGCTTATCCTCTAATGAGCAGGCTGTCTTAATATACTCAGCTGCTATTAAAAAAATTGGGGGGAGATCTACGTCAATATACTTTATATCTAAATTAGATACTTGATTTAAGATTTCGCCTAAAGTTCCAAAGCCTCCTCCAATTTCAAGCACTGTTTTTGGTATAAAATTAGGTAAGGATGATTTTAAGAAACTGAGGCCCAGTAGATAATTTAAAGCTGATCTACTGAAAAAATTACCTTCAAAACTATATTGTTCTGGTGGATTTCCAACAGAACTTTCCGAAAAATCAAGAAGATCAATAAGGTCTTTTTGGTTATTTGTAGCCCTATAAACCCTATAATCAGAAGCTGCTTGTAGTTCACCATTAAAGTATTTATCTAAAGATAAATGATTTTTTTTCGATGTGCTTTCGGGAAATATATCGAGAACTTTCTTTATGCTTTTTTCCGTGAAGTAATTACCAGGCAGTCCGTATGTAGGCACGAAGTAAGATAGATTTTCTTTATTGTTCCTGAAGTTTTCAAGGCCCTGTTCTGCATAGTTAGTAGCTATATTTTTACAGGCTTTAGCCCAAAATGAGCTACTTTGATATAAGCGGTCCTTTTGCGACATCATAACAAATGCTTTTTTTATATATTCTGATTTTTTTACCACGCTAAAATGCCCCTAAATTATATTTTTTCTATCAATGAAGATTGTTTAATGAGCTCAATAGCTCTATCTGATCCGCAATTGAACAAAATATCTATAACTGCCATATGTGCAATAAAAGATCCATTAATTTGGGTATACTCAGGATGTAAGAAACTAAAGTAACTTAGGTTTATATTATTTGTTTTAAAAATTGAACCGTCAGCTAAATAATCTTTTGAGCCTTGGGGTGAAATATAGCTATTAGCTTTAATTTTTTTGCATATTTCAACCAATCTTTCTTCTTTTTTTCCGGAAATTTTTAATTCACTAGATCTAATGATTTTGGTATCGATGCATAAAATCTTTGATATAGTAGTAATTATCGAATAATTTAAATCAACTAGACTATTCTTATTGTCTTCTATGCATTCAAAAATTAAAGATTTATATTCTTTAAAATATCTAGATTTTGAATAATTAGTTTCTATTGCTTTTATATGATTCTTTGTAAAATCTTTTTGTAAGCTAATTTTAACATCGTTGATTTTTTGGAATTGTTGTCCTTTTGATTCAACTGGAACAGTTAACCATTGTGAGCCAGCTGGTGTTTTAATTTTGTTTCTTTGTTGCCATGATCTTTTGTCGAACTGCACATCGTCGTAAATTACGAATATATCTACTAAATTCATTAAACCAAAGTAACCACACCAGGGTAAATAAGTTGGCTGCATAATTGCTGCTGTAGTCATCCAGAAACCGCCAATCCGATTCCATCAAAACCATAGTTATTGCCGTTATAAAACATTATATATTTACCTTTATGCTTTACTACAGAGGCATATTCTATCATCTCGGTATCAAAACCAGATTTGCTAATATTTATATTTGCTTGATCATCTTTTCTTACCCAATCTTCACCATCAACAGACTCAGCATATCCAATACGATAACAATTTTGCTTGTAGCCAAACCACATTTTCCAAATATCATCATCATAAATCACGAAAGGTCTTGCTAGTGCATTTTCATTGCTATCCTTAAAATCGATACAAACTTTACCTTCCCTTTTCCAGTTAATACCATCAGAAGATGTAGCTGTTTTTATATTATATCTCGGGAGATCTCTATGTACCCACTCATACCCAGAGACATAATACATTCTATATTCGTGTTTCCCCTTAACTACAAAAGGGGCTGTATTCAAATAAGGATCGGTGATTGATCTTTCGATAATTGGAGCCCTAGACCAACGATTGAAAGTTTCACCTCCATCCTCGCTTATTGCAAGCCCTCCAAATAGATGCATTCTGACTGTCGATCCAGGGTTCCAGCCAATGTAATATAAAAATATTCTATCCTCTATTTTTAATGCACACGAAGGCGTTACGCCGTTATCATCAAAGCAGCCAAGCTCTCCTGGGCTTAATATGGGTAAAAGAGATTTATCAGTAATCTGGAAGTTTTTATCTAAGTCAAAAGTTACATATCCAATATGAGATCTATTAAGCTCATCTCTTCCGGAATAAAAAACCTTTATCTCGCTTTTATTTAACCTAATCGGTGTCGGAATCATTGCATGGGTTTTAGACCATAACAAGCTTTTGTCTGGCTTAAAAATTAAACCTTTTTTTTCCCAATTTATCATCTATATTCCAAAGTAATTCTTTTTGATCTTCCTAGCTAGCTCAGTCTCAGCCTCGAAATAATTTGATTTCGCAGGAAGCACAACAGCGCCACTATTTAAATCTTTTGTCACAGATGCGCCCATAGAAACAAAGCAATCATCACCAATGGTTATATAGTCTTTAATTGTTGAATTAACACCAAAAAAACACCTTTGGCCTATCTTGCAATTTCCAGAGATAACAACATGAGATGCAAAATATGTATGATCACCAATTGAAGTTCCATGACCAATATGGTTACCAGACCATAACATTACATTATTTCCAATTGAAACAAGTGGCTGGATAGTTTGATTTTCTAATATAAAGCAATTATCCCCTATAGACGCATTATTGCTTACGGCAGAATTATCACTTATAAAAGACTCTAATCTATATCCGGATTGCTTCGCTTGAAAATACTTTTCTTCTCTTAGCTTATTTAATCGTTTATATGATAATGCAACATGCATATTATATTTATTAGGAGGAAAGGACTCTGGTAGTTCTGAAAAAGGCACTATTGGACGCCCAAGAAAATTTTCTTCTTTTATGTATTCATCATCCACAGTGAAAGCGACTACCTCTGCTTTTTTTTCTTCCTCAAAATAATATTTTGCTAATTCAGCAATTTCACTTGAACCAAAAATTATAATTTTTTGCATTTTTTAACTTTTTTCTCCAGTAGCAACATAGAAACCAAGGGTCTGTTTCATCAATTGCTCTGTAATCTCGCCAACCTCAACATTAACAAAGCAATCGTTCAATAATTTACTTAAATCATCCTCATCTTCAAAAAAATGGAATTTTTGACCATCTCTAAAATCCCAATTATTTATTTCATATAAATTATCTTCTATTTTAATAGCTTTCTTACGTATGTCATGGTTGGAACCAACTGTTGATATATGAAACCGTCCGCCAGGCTTAAGCACCCTTTTAAATTCTTCCATTGCATTTATTATAGATTCTCTTTTAAGTTCTTCAGCCCATTCTTTATTTTGCATAAACTGCTCCCCTAATTAATGCATATATTTTTAAAATTCTAAATCTTCCCATTTTATCGGATCATCTTTAAAAACATTATGTTTTAGTTTTGCTTTAATTATCATACCAAGGTATCTTGATCTAATATCAAGCGCAGGTCTTTTTATAATGACTTTGGCTTGAGATAACGAATCTCCTTTTAAGAAATCATCTGAGTAATATAGCCCGTCACGCCTACCTTCTTTTTTCTCGCTATCCGACATTTTCTTAATTCCAGATCCAAGAGATTCAAATGCTTCATGTATTTCATCAATATAAAGTTTGAGCTGATTCGGCTCAAGTGCATAAAAATGATCGGGACCACTTGATGATTTATCGAGGGTTATATGTTTTTCAAAAATATTTGCGCCTAGCCCTATAGCGGTAACTGCCTGAATATTAGACAAAGAGTGATCCGAAAATCCAACATTACAGTTATATATTGACTTAAATGTACTTATTACCCGTAAATTTGCATCCTCAATTTTTAGTGGATATTGGGCTGTACACTGCAACAAGCAGATTTGATCATTACCAAAGTTTAAGCAAGCATTTATTGCTTCCTGAACATCAACTGAGTCACACATTCCTGTCGATAAAAAGATGGGTTTTTGTGTGGAAGCGATGTATGCAACCAAATCTAAATTAGTAGCTTCAGAAGAAGCAATTTTGTGGGCAACAACACCAGCTTCTTCGATTACATCGACAGATTTAAAATCAAAACATGACGCCATAAAAATCAAACCTAGATCTTCTGCAGTTGATTTTAATTCTTTAATCCATTTAGGGTTCAACTCTATTGATTTAAAAATTTTATACATATCTCCACCATCAGGATAGAGAGTTTTTGAATCAAATAGCTGAAATTTTACTGCATCTGCTTTTGATTCTGCTGCAATAGAGATTAACTTTTTAGCGAGATCAATATCCTGATTGAAATTTGACCCAATTTCAGCAATGACGAATGGAGATGACGTCGGACTTATAGATTTATCACCGATATTAATTATTTTATTGATTGTCATTTTTTTATCCTGGATATTATTCTTGAAGCTCCTTTATCGTCTAAAAGGCTAAATGCCCTATCCGATAGATCTTTTCTTTTTAAATTGTCATTGATGAGGGTTTTGAGCATAGGCCCTAAATCGTATTTTATTTTTTCAGCGCTTATAGTTAGAAAGGCATTTTTTTTTGCTGAGGCCTTGTTCGTTGCGAATTGAGAAGCATCAAATGGAATTATTATGGAAGGCACACCTGATTTTAAAATCTCATACTTCGTTAGGCCTGAGGTAGCGATAACAATATCACTCCAATCAATATAGTTTTGAATGCACGATGGCGCAATAACTAATGTGAAGATAGAGCTAAAGGTACTTAAGGTACCTTCTATTTCTTTTACGTGATCCTGAGAAAAATTTGGGCCTATGATGACTTTTAATTCTGGTAGATCGATAATCTCATTGATAGATCTTAAAATTTGTAATGTGATCTTTTTCGGATCGCTTCCACCACAGGTAATACAAATTTTTTTAGCTTTTTTTGGGATATTTTTATAGTGCTGATATCCAGCTTGATTTAACTCAGAAATAAAAAATTCTGAACCAAGGAGGTGCTGATCTATATTTTCAAACTCTTGTTCTGCTCCAAAATAAGGAGCAACAAGGAAATCATATGGAATTTTTTTTGGGATACTATTTATTATTGATTCAATTCCGAGCCCATCAATGATTACAGTCAATCCTGAATTATTCTTTATTTTTTGTATTAGCGCTATCAGCTTTTCAGAATGCTTAATAAAAAAAGGGTTAGATATATCAAAAAAAGAGATATCTGAAGATGGGAGCTCTATGGATACATCTTTGTCATAAAGAAAACTACTGTGATGTTTTACTTTTAATATCTCTAAATTTATTTTTTCACTTATTTTTGGCAGCGGGCTATCCCCACTATAAACAAAAAAGTTTATTTTATTATCATCACTAGAAAGCTCATTAGCTAAAATTAAAGACCTCTTTAGGTGTCCAATTCCTGCATCTAAAAAATTACTTTTACCAGAAGTGCATATAAAATTTATTTTCAATTTATAAACTCTTAGATGTAAAAATACAATCAAATATAAATTTTTTATGACATCATTATTTGACTATTTTTTTACGTTTTCTGCTGCCATTAATCGGAATACTTCATCCTTCTTAACTAGATCAGAATAGGTGCCTTCTAGTCTAATTTTTCCATCTTCCAAGAAAAATATTTTATCACATTCACGTACAGTGCTAAGTCTATGGGCAATCATAATTATAGTTATTTCATGGTTAATATTTGCAACTGCATCCATTACAGCTCGCTCTGTGATATTGTCTAGAGCGCTAGTAGCCTCGTCTAAAACCAATAGCCTTGGACTATGATAAAGCGCCCTAGCAATGCCAATACGCTGCCTTTGACCACCAGATAAACGTACACCTCTCTCGCCTACAAGAGTATCGTAACCTTCAGGGAGATCCTTAGATACAAACTCATGGAGACTAGCAATCTTTGCAGCACGTATAACTGCAGCTTTATCTATATGATTTTTATGCTCATTAAAGGCAATATTAGCCTCAATAGAGGCGTCAGATAAATATATGTGTTGTGGAACATAGCCAATATTTTTTTGCCATTCTCGACAATTACTAGCATCCAGAGCTTTACTGTCAATCCTAACTTCTCCTTCATGGGGAGATAACAAACCAAGAATAGTATCAATTATTGTGGACTTTCCACTTCCTGTAGGCCCTACAAAGCCAATGGTTTTAAATGCTGGAATGACAAGGTTAATATTATCAATCGCTCGTTTTTCTGACTTAGGATACTTAAAAACAACGTTTTCCAGCTCTATAGATTTTAAGAACGATACAGGATGCGCTCCACTATACTTGGTTGTTCTTTTTAATTTAGTAAGATCATTATGAAGCTTCTTTACAGCTGGAGTGGAAAATTTTAGTTTAGAAAAACCTTCATAAATTTGTTGTAATGCTGGCATAAGTCTGTAGCCCGCGAGAGCATACAAAGCTATTGTAGGTAAAACTGCTTCAAAATCATCATTCATGGCCATCATATATAAAATCATCAATAGCAGTCCACCAAATGCGACTGCCTCTAGTACAAAGCGTGGCATGATATTAATTACTTGCGAACTTGCATTACTCTTTGAATAGGTAAGTGAAGGCTCCGCAAACTTTTCTAAATAAAAGTCTTCTAACCCACCTAATTTTACATCTTTGATTCCGCCAAACACTTCATTTATTATGCTAAATCTTTGGTGATTTGCATCGAATCTGGTTTGACCTATAGCTTTCAAAAATTTTTTTAACGTCTTGAAGATTAAAAAATATGAAGCGGTTAAAGTTATAAAAACGACTAAAGCAAGAAAAGGGTCAACGAACAAAAGAAGTATTAAAATTGTAATCGCAATAATAGTTTGTGTTATCACAGCCATCATTGGATCAAATCCACCTCTTATAACATTATAAACTTCGGCAAGAATACTTTTTCCTAACTCTGAGCTATTTTGATTTAAGAACCATTCATAAGGTTGGTTTAAGTAGCCAGATAAAAGTCTGCGACCCAAGCTGTACTCAATTTTTAGAGTGAACCGTGTCTGAACATATACAGTTAAGGCCTTAAGACTAAGTGAAATTAATAAGAGCAAAAAAACAATCGTGCCTAATAAAAATAAAAAGTCATGGGAGCTTTGATACCCAGAAAATTCATACAACCCAGCAAGATACTCATTAGTTTCAACGAGCCCAGGATTAGATAAAACAGCAATAAATGGCATAATTGAAGCAATTCCAATAACATCCACTAGAGCCACGACTAAAACCCATGCAGTTAAAAAAAATGCACGGATACGCTCAGCTGGCAGGAGAAGATCAAGTAAAATCTTTAACATTCAAATTAAAACCTTATATTAGCGCCACCTGAGAGTAATAACAGTCCAAAAATACAAGCATCTAAAATAAAAGTTATTTTATGGAAGTTTAGAAAAATTTTTTCTCGGGAAGGCTACCGCATGACATGCAACGATTTGCAGACAAGTTTGATAGAAGATAATGATGCGTTTTTTTACGCTCGTAAGAAATATCTCCAATCCATATAGTTTATCATAGTAAGTTTGTGAACTCGCATATTTTTTATAAAATCTATATATATCAACAGTTAGGTGATATTTTGAATAAAATAATACTGAGGTTATTGCGCTTAAATCGCTAGATAATAAGAATAGATTAAAAAAATTATCTATCCTTATTATTTATTTGGCGGTGAGAGAGGGATTCGAACCCTCGGTACGTTGCCGTACACACGCTTTCCAAGCGGGCGCCTTAAGCCACTCGGCCACCTCACCATATAAACAAGCATAATAATGAAAAAGCTATTTCATTCTATGCTTGCATATCTAACCATAATAAATAGGCGGGACTTTACACAACCCACTTATCAATAGCAATTATCAGGGCCAATCCTTAAAGTAATCGTTAGTGTTAATTTTTGACGCATTAACTTCACGCCCATCAGGTATAGTTCCTAGATATAGAAAACCAATAATTTTCTCACTAACAGCTAAGCCTAATCCGGCAGAAAAATTCAAGTCATAAGCGACTTCACCTGTTCGCCATACTGCCCCTAATCCCAAAGCATAAGCTGCATTCAGCATATTTTGAGCGGCAGCTCCAGCTGAGATTATTTGCTCTATTTCTGGAACTACAGGATGCTGTTTGAGGCTTGCAATTACAATTATAATAGTTGGAGCTCTCATCGCTTTTTTAGCCAAGAGTTCACATTTATTTTCTGTCACATTACTGATTTTTTGTTTTTCGGTCGCTATGAATAATTCACCTAGTTTTTTTCGTGAATCGCCTTCAATAACTAAAAATCTCCATGGTCTCAAACGACAATGGTCAGCTGCCCTAAGAGCTGATTTCTTGATTTCCTCAAGAGCTTCTATTGTTGGTCCAGGGTCAACCAATCTAGGGCTAGAGGCTCTGTTTTGCAACGCAGTTAACGCATCCATTTTTCACCTGCACAAAAAGAAAGAATTTTTATTATAACAGACCATCTAAATGAAAAATAATTTATAGCATCAATTTATTGACGAGATGTGCGAATCAGGGGGGGGCGCATCTTTCTTGAGCTACGATAAGGATTAATGTCTATGCCCCCTCTACGAGAGTAGCGAGCATATACCTCTAATTCCTGTGGTTGACAGAAAGCATTTATATCGGAATATATTCGCTCAACACACTGTTCATGAAAATCTTGATGATGGCGATATGAAATAATATATTTGAGCAAGCCTGTGGCACTGATCTGTCGCCCTGTATATTTGATCATAATACTCGCCCAGTCAGGCTGATTAGTCACAGGGCAGTTCGTCTTCAGCAAGTGACTGTAAAGTGTTTCTGTGATAATGCAGTCGCTCTTCTCTGTAAATAAAAATGAAGCATCCAGATCATAAGAATCAATACTCACATCAAGACTGTCTATCAAGATGCCTGAAAATGCAGGGAATCCCCGATTACAAAAAGCATCTAGGCTATAACTACGGACATCGACAAAACCATCTACGCAGTGTTCAATATCTTTTTTTACTATCGCCTCAATCTCGTCGCGAGACTCACATTTCATTTGATTAAGGGAATTCAGATAGAGCTTTAAAGACTTAGACTCTACTATATTTTTTGTATCACACGACAAGATAACTTCAATTACAGCAACAGTAGGTTTTCCTTTTAGATCTAACCAGGAAACTTCATATGCTGTCCATATATCTTCACCATAAAATGTGTAGCTATTTTCTATATTTATTGACTGTCGACCTTTTTTTCTAGGTATAGCGAATAGCAGCCCTGCATTATAATCTTCTGGGTATACTGTTTTAACACCTAAAATTAAATCTTTATTCATAGATATAAGTACTATTTTTTTAAAAAATTAGGTTCTGAGGCGCTTTCCATGATCAAGCAAATAAAGAGAATAAGAAAACAAAATTATACAAAAAGAAATCACCATGAAAAATGCCCAATTTATGTTAACGTCAGTTATACCTAGGAAGCCATATCTAAAGGTGTTTACCATATAAAGAATAGGGTTACTCATTGAAATTCCCTGCCAAAATTTAGGCAACATTTCAATCGAATAAAATACCCCGCCCAGATATGTAAGAGGTGTTAAAACAAAAACTGGAATAATTGATATATCATCAAAACTATTTGCATACATAGCGTTGATAAAGCCTGTCAGTGAAAATAAGACTGAGGTAAAGAAAACAATAGCAACCGTTATAGTTGCATTATGTACATGCAGATCGGTAAAAAACAAAGACATGCAAGTGACTATAGATCCTACCGCTAAGCCCCTAGTCACACCGCCGATCACATACCCAAACAAAAGAACATGACTGGGCACTGGGGACACAAGTACTTCTTCGATAGATCTTTGAAATTTCGCGCCAAAAAACGATGAAACAACATTTCCATATGAGTTGGTAATAACAGACATCATAATAAGCCCGGGGACAACAAATTCAATATAAGGGAAACCTGACATGTTTCCAATACGAGGACCTATTAAGGTACCGAAGATTATAAAATATAATGCAATAGTAATTGCAGGAGGAAGTAAGGTCTGCGGCCAAATACGAGTAAATCTTTTCACTTCTTTAATCACTATTGTAAAAAAAGCTATCCATTGCTCTCTAGGACTCATCCTGCATCCTCTTCATTTTTTTGCTCATGGGGCTGCACAAGTGAAACAAACAACTCCTCCAACCTGTTGGTTTTGTTTCTCATGCTAGAAATTTCTATACCTTGAGTGGTAAGGTTGGTGAACAAAGTGTTTAAAGATTTATTTTTCTCAACCTCAACTTCGAAGCTATTATTGTTAATAATTCGTCCCTTGTAACCGTTTATACTCGGTAGTTCAGATAAATTTTCGTATGCGTCAAAAATAAAAGACTCCGAATTCAACTGCCGTAATAAATCACTAATAGAGGTATTTTGGATAATTTCTCCACGATCAATAATTGCCACATTCCGACATAAATATTCAGCCTCTTCTAAATAATGGGTAGTTAAAATTATTGTTGTGCCTTTCTCATTAATTTCCTTAAGAAATTTCCACATAGATCGCCTGAGTTCGATATCAACACCTGCTGTAGGTTCGTCTAAAATCAACAATTTAGGCTCATGGACAAGAGCCCTTGCTATCATTAGTCGTCTTTTCATTCCACCCGATAGCATCCGTGGAGTCTGGTCACGCTTACCCCATAGACCTAAGAGCTTCAGGTATTTTTCTGCTCGCTCTTCGGATAATTTTCTTGGAATGCCAAAATACCCGCCCTGTGTGCTAATAATATCAAAAACTTTCTCAAACTGATTGAAATTAAATTCTTGTGGTACAACCCCAATATTTTTTTTTATTATTGGGAAATCTTTATCTATATTCATACCAAATACAGTTACGTTGCCCGATGTTTTTTTCACCAAGGAAGAAATAATACCTAAAATTGTTGATTTGCCAGCTCCATTTGGGCCTAAAAGTGCAAAGAAATCTCCTTGCTTGACCTCAATGTCAATACCCTTTAGTGCTAAGAGCCCTGAATCATATTCTTTAAAGAGATTTTTTATAGTCAAGCATGAATTTTTCATAGTTTTGGTAATCTACTAATTTATAGCTTGAACTGCGAGATTTAATTTATTTTTTGTAGGTAAACTATAAAAATTATTCTGCAAGGAACGTTTTCTACAAATTACTTAAAAAATTACACTGCATGGATTTTGAAAAATATAACGGAGTCAAATTATATTTTTAATTGGAGCGGGAAACCGGGTTCGAACCGGCGACCTCAACCTTGGCAAGGTTGCGCTCTACCAACTGAGCTATTCCCGCAGTTTCTTTGCAACAAGAGCAAAGCAACAAAAAATGGCGTCCCGTAGGGGAGTCGAACCCCTGTTACCGCCGTGAAAGGGCGGTGTCCTAGGCCTCTAGACGAACGGGACTAAAATTACCTTTAAAAAAAATTGAATATTCTTTAAAAAAGGTCGCGCGCATTTTATGAAGCGGGCTCTAGACTGTCAAGCCTACTTTACAGCCTGCTCACTAAATTTAAATATACAATTTAAGATATTACTTAAATTTATTTATGGACTAAGCTCAATGAGAGAGAATTTATACAATATCGCAAGCCCGTCGGATCAGGTCCATCAGTAAACAAATGTCCTAAATGAGATCCACAATATGCGCAAACAACCTCAACTCGATCCATACCATAACTTTTGTCTGAGTGCTTGTTTACAGCACAATCACTTATTACATCAAAAAAACTAGGCCATCCAGATCCAGAGTCGTACTTTTTTTTTGAATCGAATAAAGGCTTTTCGCAGCATACACAAATATAAATGCCTGGCATCTTTTCAGTATTAAATTTTCCCGAAAATGCTGGCTCTGTACCTTTTTCCCAGCAGATATTGAACGTTTCTGGGGGTAATCTTTCGCGCCATTCTTCTTTGCCAAGTTTTTTTTCTTTCATAACATCAATCCCTTAATTTCTTAGCTATCGGTGTAATTTAATATACAATAGCTAGATTATAATAAATTGAAATCATTGATAAAGATATCCATGCAATATATAAAACAATCAAAAAAATTAAATGATGTTTGTTATGACATTCGTGGCCCAATTCACGAGCATGCAAATCGCTTAGAAGAAGACGGGCACCGTATTCTTAAGCTTAACATAGGAAATCCTGGTGCATTCGGTTTTGATGCGCCAGATGAAATAATCCAAGACGTCATACATAACTTACCAGAAGCTCAAAGTTACTGTCATTCAAAAGGTCTTTACAGTGCAAGAAAAGCTGTTATGCAGCGTTGTCAGGTTATGGGTATACAAGATGTTGAGGTTGATGATATTTTTTTGGGTAATGGTGTCAGTGAATTAATAGTAATGGCTATGCAAGCTTTACTTAATAATGAAGATGAGATTTTAATTCCTGCCCCAGACTACCCACTTTGGACTGCTTCTGTAAATCTGGCAGGAGGCAAAGCTATTCATTACCTTTGTGATGAAAAAAATGACTGGCAGCCAGATATTGATGACATTACTAAAAAAATTACAACAAAAACTCGTGGTATTGTCGTTATAAATCCAAATAATCCGACAGGCGCCGTATACAGTAAAAATACTTTGAATAAAATAATTGCTTTAGCTAGAAAGTATAGTCTGATAATTTATGCTGATGAAATATATGATCGTATCTTATTTGACGGAGCTAAACATATTCCTATTGCCAGCCTGGCTAGTGATGTGCTTTTTGTTACATTAAACGGATTATCCAAAACGTATAGACTTGCCGGTTTTAGATCAGGGTGGCTAGTGGTAAGTGGAGCTAAACAAATAGCTAAGAGCTATCTGGAGGGTCTCGAAACACTTTCTTCTGTTAGACTTTGCGCTAATGTACCTGCTATGTATGCAATTCAGACTGCATTGGGTGGGCGACAAAGTATCGAGGACTTAACTGGGCCAGGGGGTAGACTATTACTTCAACGGGATACTGCTTGGTCTCTTCTAACAAACATACCTGGTGTAAGTTGTATAAAACCAAAAGCAGCAATGTATTTGTTCCCTCGTTTAGACCCCAAAATATATCCAATAAAAAATGATGAAAGCTTTGTATTGGACTTATTGCTTGATCAAAAAATTCTTGTAGTTCAAGGCACAGCATTTAATTGGCCGGATCCGGATCATTTTCGTATTGTTTTTTTGCCAAGAGAAGATGACATAACAGAAGCGATTCAAAGATTGTCTGATTTTTTAAAAAAATATCGTATTGATAATGGAACTGAAACCTAATTAAATTAAAAATGTCAGCTGTAGAAAATTTCACTACTAGGTGATCTTGAAGCCGATCTTACTTAAATTTTGGACTAAAGAATTTTCAGTATTTTTAGTCAAATGATATCTACTAAACTCATATCTTTTTGGATAATTTTTTCTTAAAGCATCAAATTCAGCTGAAATATCTCCTGTTTTTTTTAATAAAACATCCCTCATTTGGTGATCTATTTTTTTTATATCAAAAGTAGCGGTTACTGCTGCATTTATAGAAGTGGGGGTTAATTGAAAGAATTTATTCTGGGGAGGCGCGCCAGGATAATCAATACCGTATTTAGAGCAAAAGGCTTCAAATATCATTTCTGTTCCTTTGATCTTTCCATCATAGCTATAACCTGCAATGTGAGGGGAACAAATATCGACTAACTCCAGTAAAGGTAGTGAAATATTCGGCTCATTCTCCCATACATCAAGGGATACCTGAGAAGAGCTAGTTGACAAAAAATTTATTAATGATTTATTGTCAATTACTGCGCCTCTACTAGAATTAATAAGTAGGATATCTTTTTTGAGTCTCAAAAAAACTTGATCGTTGAACAAGTGATGTGTCGGGAAAGGTCCGTCTATAGTTAAAGGTACGTGTATCGACAAAATATCTGACTTAATTGCCTCTTCAAAAGATACCAAGTGTTTATTTTTTTTGGTATCCAAAAATGGATCATAACAGTGGCATTTCACCCCAATATCATCAAGTATACGATATAGCTTTCCACCAATATTCCCACAACCAATTATGCCAACTGTTTGATCCATCCAGTGGGAACGCAAAGAACATAAAACTGAAATGACATACTGAATTACTGCATTAGAATTACAACCTGGGGCATTAGAAAAATCGATGCCCTGCTCTTGCAGATAAAATTCGTCAACGTGATCAGAACCAATAGTTGCAGATCCAACAAACCTTATCTTACTATTTTTTAATAGATTTTCGTTTACTTGGGTTATAGACCTCACTAATAAAACGTCAGCAAACCTAACATCTTCTGAACAAATTTCTCGGCCGGGAAGCATTGTAATATCTCCATATGGAGAAAATAGCTCTTGCACCAAAGGCATACTATTATCAGCAATAATTTTCATTGTATTTAACCCACTTTATGGACTTATTGGTCTGAGCAAAATTGATAAAGAGACGAATCAAAAGGATTTATACCAGTATAACAAACTAAAGCATTCACAAATAATAATGCTCGATTCGGTAAAGGTTCAGTACACCAACTATGGGCTTGATCAGAGATCGATTTTGAAAAATACCAGCTAGGCTCGCGATCGCCATCTAAATTATCGATACTGATATGAAACGTGTTATTTGAGGCAACTGAGAAGATCCATTCAAGCGCTTGGGGCTTGACTTCAACCTGTTCAAATTTCTTTTGTGCAATATTTGATCGCCCGTCTGAATTATACCAGTAACCATAATCGATCTTTTCACGCCTTTCATCACCTGCTAGACACCAGTGTGCAACCTCATGCAGAGCGCTAGAAATATAATTGTTACGAAAAATCAGTCTATTAGTTTTGCAATCAGAGTTAGAAGGTAAATATATTGGTTCATTTGCTCCGCCCTCGAGCCTAATATTGTATCTAAAAGAAAATGAATCATTAAAAATAAGAATTATCTCCTCTAAACTTAATTGAACTTTATGTTTTAGAGCAGAGGGTTCTGGAATCGGGAATTTCACCACTTAATATTTCTCCACGTAAATCAATTTATCTAACCAAACTATATGATATTTTTTTGTATCTTTGAAATTAATTAAAAAATATAGCACTATATGTTGTACTTTTTATCAATCAGTAGTACCTTATGTTGTGTATTGAATAAAATATTAATAACTTAGTTGAGCAACTATTATCCTCATAATAGTTGCTCACAATAGCTGATATTTGAGGAATGTATTATGACTACCTCAACACCGAAATTCAAAACAGATAATGTTATTGATATTTTTTCTCGTCAACCTTATTCGCACTCGAAAACAAAAAAATTTAATCGCTTAGCTCCAGAATACGATCGTCTGGAGATGATATATTCAAATGAAAGCAACCCAACAAAGTTATTTAGTATTAAAGTTTTATTCTGGGGGCTGCAGTCAGATGGAGAGGTTGTTGGCTTGGTCCCATGGTTAGATAAAATCGTTCCATGTACACAGATTCAGGATCCCCTAAATGGTCGCTGGGAAGGATATTTTGATCCCAAGAATGATGAGATTTTTTATGAGGCGCCAGTTCATAAAATTATCGAACTAGAGACTGCCTTTGAGCAATATGGTAATTATGAGATTTCTGAGGGTGTTATTCAAGAAATACCTGATATTATTGGCACCCATGCGGTGCTTTCAAGTGATGGATTTAAGAATATAACTCTAAAAGAAGTAGTTAGCTGGACTTTACTCTCAACTGGTTCAATAGAATGCATGCTAATAGATGATTCTAAAGTAAGCTCTACTCCTGTTCTACCCGGAGATAAGTGTCTATATACTGGTAGTAATGAAAAAGGTTTCAAGTATTTCTTTCAACACCATATAGCAAACAAGATCAAGGCTGGGGACCCCGAAGCTCTTGAAGCTATCGCTCTTCTTGTTGATACTTAGTTAATTATATAGCTGGTTATTAGTTTGCTAATTTTTTTATGCTAGAAAGTTCTTCTTTAGTGATTAAGTTACAACTTTCTGTTTTAGGATCGAACATTATCAGCACATCACCTCTCATTATTTTTGACCGGGCCCTCTTTATTTGAACATCCAGCTTTACTTCTTGTTTCCCATAATCAGTACCCTCTCTATTTATAAATTCCTCGATAATGGAAACCAAAATTTCATCCGCTAGCTTGTTCGGTGGTATTTCAATCATGAGTCATTTCCAATATGAGTAAAATCCAACTAGACTATAATGCTATGTTTATACCATAAAAATTGTAGATTCAGATAGAAGGAATTCTAATGGAACAATATTTAACTCTTACAGTAATAACTGATGATCGACCCGGTATTGTCGAGAAGATTGCAAAAGTAGTTCTACTTAATCAAGGAAGCTGGCTTGAAAGCAATATGTCAAGACTTGCTGGAAAATTTGCTGGTGTCCTTTTAGTAAAAACCTCCCAGAACAACCAAGCTAATTTATTAAGAGATTTAAAGGAACTTAATAATGAAGGTATAAAAATTATCGCAGAGCTTACAAATAATTTAAATCATGAGCCAGATGAGCGTTATCGTTTAAACCTTGTTGGCAATGATAGGCCTGGCATAATAGGTGCGCTCTCATCAATATTAGCAGAATTAAATGTCAATGTGGAAGAACTTTGCACTAATTGCGAAGATGCTCCAATGAGCTCAGAATTGCTCTTTAGGGCCTCTGCTGTCATCAGTTTTTCGGGTGCATCAAAAGTTAGTAGTGCTTTGATTCAAGAAGAACTGGAATTGTTATCGGACGATCTAATCATCGAGCTGGAGCTACTAGAGGAGTAAGGCTTAATCTTTCTTCGCCTGAGATTAAAATTTTGTAGTAAAATACAAATATTCAAACATATAACATATTCTTTCGTTTATTATGCTAAATATAGTCTTATTTGAACCCGAAATACCACCTAATACTGGTAATATAATTAGGCTATCAGCTAATACAGGTTTTTCACTTCATCTTATCGAACCACTTGGTTTTCAACTAGATGACAAACGTCTCAGACGAGCAGGTTTAGACTATAGCGAGTGCCAAAAAACAAGCGTTCATGCAAATTGGAATGACTTTTTGAGGAACGAATCTCCAGAAAGAATATTTGCAATTAGTACAAAAGGTTCAACTTTTTATACAAATATAAAATTTTCAATTGGTGATACGCTAGTTTTCGGACCAGAAACAAGAGGGCTGTCAGAAGAATTTCGTAAGGCTCTCCCATTGAATAATATACTTCGAATTCCAATGCAGCCACAAAGTAGAAGTATGAATCTATCAAATTCAGTTGCAACAGTTGTTTATGAAGCATGGCGACAATTGAACTTTGAAGGTAGCACTTAAAAAAGAGGGCACGATGATAAACTCAGTGGATGTGATAAATCGAAAAAAATTTAGTAGTTTATCTATTGGTTTATTCTATGGTACATCTACTTGTTATACAGAAATTGTAGCGGAAAAAATTGCATTACAGCTTAGCAACTGCACATATGAAAGCGTTAACGTGGATCTATATAATATTTTAGACGAGCCCATTTCATCTATGGAGGCTTATGATTATCTTATAATGGGTATACCCACATGGGACTACGGAGAAATTCAAGAGGATTGGGAGAGAGTATGGAATGATATCGATAAACTCGATTTCAATGGAAAAACAGTTGCATTATATGGTTTAGGCGACCAAATTGGATACCCGGACTGGTTTCTGGATGCTATGGGTTATTTGTGGGCTAAGATTTCTGCTCAAGGTGCAACAACTATAGGTTATTGGCCTACATTGGGGTTTGATTTCAACGAATCGAAAGCTCTAACAAAAGATAAAAAATACTTTGTTGGCTTAGCAATAGATGATGCAAATGAATTTGATCTTACGGATGAACGTATTTCGGTTTGGTGCAATCAGATTCGCAAAGAATTTAAGTCTAAATCAAATATTTATAAAGTTATTGAGGCCTGATTTTGCCTAAGCAAAAAAGTCTCAAAAAAAACAAGCACTCTTTTCTTGAAGCGAAAGTAAAATGGACTGAAAATTCTTCGTCATATACTTTGTTATCCGGAAATATATATTTATCCGACCAATTGGGAATAGATAGTAGACGGCATGTGTTTTTTGGTGGGAATGACTTTGCCAAGCGATGGGGTGCTGAAAAGAATCTATCGTTTACAATCGGAGAAACCGGTTTTGGTGCTGGGCTAAATTTTTTGATTACAGCCGAAGCATGGCTTAAATATCGTGGACTTGAGGGAACTGGGATTCTTAATTTCGTTTCTGCTGAAAATTCTCCTCTTCCCAAGAAAGACCTCATCCGTATTTTATCTCTAACACCAGAATTTTCTGAACTGGCGAATGATCTTATTGAATATTATCCACCACCAATTTCTGGAATTCATAGGCTATATTTCAAGGATAAAAATATAGCCTTAACACTTATGTATGGCGATGCATATGATATGCTTTCATCAATAAAAAATAGTGAGCATCCATTTTTTGAGAGAGCAAATAACCCTATTTTTGATGCATGGTTTTTAGATGGTTTCTCTCCAAAAAATAATCCAGAGATATGGTCAGCTGAGGTATTCAGGGTAATCGCCGACTTAAGTCAACCTGGAACAACATTTAGTGCATCAACTACAGATAACTTTACTAAAGAAAGATTAATTCAAGCTGGGTTTTCCTCAGAAACTATTACTCACAGTAAATCAAAAGTCGGGTATACCAGAGGTCAACTTATAGATTGGAGAAATAAACACATACCAAAAAAGAGCTGGAATCCAACTTTATTTAATTCCTCTCATAAGGCGCCATGGTATTTAACCCCAGAGATAAAAAAACCTAGTAAAGCTATAATCATAGGTGGAGGAATATCCGGGTGTTCAACTGCTAGGGCTTTAGCTGAGCGTGGAATTTCTGTAACTTTGATTGAGCGCCACAAAAAAGTAGCGCAAGAGGCTTCGGGTAATGCACAAGGTGTTCTTTACCCTAAGCTTTCATCAAGTATTTCAGAAATTTCACGTTTTGGTATCTCATCATTAATTTTAGCAAGTAAATTTTATAAGAATTTCTTGGATAATAAACAATCCAAAATATATGGGGACAGATGTGGAGTAATTATATTACCAAAGAAATCTGATGATATAGAAAATTTTAAACGAATCTCCTTAGAATACCCTGATGATTTTGTCAGGCTAATCATTAACAAAGAGCTTGATAAAAAAGCTGGTCTACCTTTATCCAATAAATTTGGATTATTTTTTCCACAACTTGGCTGGATTAGCCCCCCAGAAGCCTGTAGATGGCTTGTTGAGCATCCCTTGATTTCTGTTAAAAGTGCAGAGGTTGAAGACATTCAATTAAAAAAAATCTCAGGATCAAAAGAAGAATCATGGGTTGCAACAGATAATATGAAAAAAACTCTAGAAATAGCAGATATAGCCGTAATTGCCTGTTCATTTGAAAGTAAAAAATTTAATCAAACAAACTATCTCCCATTAACTAGGGTTAGAGGTCAGACTACAGCTATTCCTGCAAATAATGTAACCTCCTGCCTAAAGACGGTTCTTTGTGGCAAAAGCTATTTTCTTCCGGAGTTCAATAATGCTCATACGCTTGGTGCAACTTACAAGACTAATGAAAATCAAGCATCAAACCTTATGGAAGACCATGAAGAAAATATAACCCAGCTAGATTTGCTAGATCAGTCACTTGCAGAAAATTTTGATCCAGTAGATGCATCTTCACTTGATGGTAGAACTTCATTTAGATGTACCACACCTGATTTTTTACCTATTGTTGGTCCAGCGCCCAAACTTAATAATTATCTTAAAGATTACAAACTAATGAAGAAAAATGCTCGTTCACATATACCGATTCCAGGGGCTACCTGGAAGGGTTTATATTTAAATATTGGGCACGGCTCTAAAGGACTAAGTTATGCACCAATTTGCGCAGATCTTATTGCAAGCCAAGTATGTAAAGAGGTACCGCCATTAGAATTAGATTTAAGGCGTGCGATTCATCCTGGTCGTTTTATTATCAGAGATATCAAGCGAAATAAGTTATGAACTTATATTAATCTTTTATAAAAAATAGCTAGATGTCGGCTCGACATGTAAAATATTCATTTAAATAGTTAAATTCTTCCTCAAGGTCCTAATAATGAAAACAGATTCAAATACAGTTGTGCACCCTGCCTTTGAGATTTTGAAAAAAAAACGAATAAACTCACTGGATATCGAAGTATCTGAGTTTCAACATAAAAAAACTGGAGCTCAGCACATTCATATATCAGCAAAAAACATTGAAAATGTTTTTTTAGTTGCCCTCAGAACAGTACCAACTGACTCAACCGGTATAGCTCATATTCTTGAACATACCGCTCTATGTGGTAGCGAAAATTACCAAGTACGCGATCCTTTTTTTATGATGATTCGTCGATCTTTAAATACTTTTATGAATGCTTTTACTAGCTCTGATTGGACAGCGTACCCCTTTGCAAGCCAGAATAAAAAAGATTTTAATAATTTGCTGGATGTATATCTTGATGCTGTTTTCTTCTCTCGATTGGATGAATTAGATTTTGCACAAGAAGGTCATCGAATTGAATTTAAGGATCCTGAAAATATAGAATCAGAGCTTGTATTTAAAGGAGTAGTTTTCAACGAAATGAAAGGAGCCATGGGCTCTATCACATCGATTATTTGGCAAACTTTATGCAAACACCTCTATCCTACGACAACCTATCGATTTAACAGTGGTGGTGATCCTGCATGTATTCCAGATCTCACTCATGAGCAATTAATAGAGTTTTATAGGACCCACTATCATCCGTCAAACGCTATCTTTATGACCTTCGGTGATATTCCCGCAGAGGATCATCAAAAACGCTTCGAAAATCAGGTTTTACATAAATTTAATGCCTTAGATGAAAGAATTTCAGTCCCGCGTGAAAAGCGTTTTTTGAAACCTATCGCTATTCAGGAGAATTATGCTTTTAATGATGAAAGAGATTCTAAAAATAAAACACATATTATTATGAGCTGGCTTTTAGGTAACACCACTAATTTAAAAGAAAACTTGGAGGCACAGTTATTATCAAGCGTGCTCTTAGATAACAGCGCATCGCCTTTGCAAAAAGCTTTAGAGGTTACTCATTTAGGCTCATCGCCATCTCCATTGTGCGGGCTTGACGATTCACAACTTGAACTGTGTTTTGTCTGCGGTATAGAAGGAAGTAATGCAGAAAATTCAGATGCACTAGAAAATCTTGTATTAAGTGTATTAGAGGATATTGTGCAGAACGGTATACCCCAGCCAGAATTAGAAGCCTCACTCCATCAACTAGAATTAAATCAACGCGAAATAGGTGGTGACGGCTATCCTTATGGTTTACAGCTCATACTCACAGCACTAACAAATGCAACGCATAGAGGTGATCCAATTGCCTTACTAGATATTGAAGAAGCCTTAGGTCAACTGCAAAAGAATATTAAGGACCCTAGCTATATCAAACAACTTACGAGTCGTCTTCTTCTTAAAAATAATCATAGAGTTAGGCTCACACTTGTTCCTGACAATAAAATGAAGGAAATAAACGACGCTATTGAAGCAAAACGCCTGGCCACTATAAAAAATAACCTCGATAAAGAGGGTAAAAAAGCTCTAATTAACAAATCATTAGAGTTAATTAAGCGGCAAAATAATGTGGATGATGAATCGATCTTACCTAAGGTTGGATTAGAGGATATTCCAGAAAAAATGACTGCTACTCCTAATAAGACTAACCATAATGGTTCTCCTTCGATTAATTTATATAATTCTGGAACTAACGGGCTCATATATCAGCAAGTAATCGTTGACCTTCCTAAATTAACACCTGAGCAAATAAGCCTTCTTCCTATTTACACTAAAGCCCTTACAGAGCTCGGAATTGACGGTAGAAGCTATTTAGATACACAACGCTGGCAATCACAGGTTAGTGGTGGCATAAGTGCTCATGTGGACGCTAAGGGATCTCTAAATCATATGGAGTCGCTATCCGGTCATCTGACTATCTCAACTAAGGGGTTAGTAAAAAATCAAGCGGCTTTAAAAGATCTAATACAAGCTACCCTAGAAAAACCTAGATTTGACGAATTATCTAGAATCAAAGAAATAATCGAACAAAAAAAGGCAAGGCAGGAGTCTGCTATTACTGGTATTGGTCAAAAATTAGCTATGGTTGCTGCCTCAAGGGGAATTTCACCAATAGGAGGACTGGCCCACCAATGGCAAGGATTAGGATCAATTATTGAGACTAAAAGATTAAATAATGAAACAACAAAAAAACAATCTCTAGTAAATCTGGGTGATAAGCTATCTGAGCTACACCAGATGATTTTGTTGATGCCAAGAAAACACCTAATAATAGGGGAAGCCGAGAAGTTTCATAATAATACGTCTATAGCTAGTAAATTTTATGATGAAAGGGCTAACCAAAAGTTAAAGACATTTGAATGTAACTATCAAGAGTGTAAGGTTTTAGAGTTTTGGGAATTAAATACTCCTGTCAATTTTTGTGCGAAATCCTACCCAACGGTTTCTATAAACCATCCAGATGCAGCTCCATTAACAGTATTAGGTGAGTTTTTAAGAAATGGTTATCTTCATGGGGCAATAAGAGAGAGAGGTGGAGCATATGGCGGAGGGGCACTCCAAGATAACAATATTTCTAGCTTTAAGTTTTTCTCTTATAGAGACCCCCGTCTCGAGGAAACATTAAAAGATTTTGATTCTTCAATAGACTGGATAAAAAATAATGCGCATAAAGATAATCAAGTTGAAGAGGCGATACTTGGTGTAATTAGCTCTATAGACAAGCCCTCTTCACCAGCAGGTCAAGTTATACAAACTTTTCATGCTGAGCTCTATGGAAGAACACAGGAAATTTTGGAGTTGTTTAGATCTCGTGTCACAGAAGTTGCATCTAGTGATCTTCGAAGAGTTGCTGAAAAATATCTTGTTGAAGCAAATTCCAATGTTGCTGTGGTAAGCAATAAACAAAATCTTGCTATTGCTGACCGTATGAATCTATCAATAATGACTCTTTAGGTGTAACAAATGTTTGTAACTATTATAGAACCTAGATTTTCAGAAACAGATATTTTGGGGCATATAAATAATACTGCTTTTCCCGTCTGGTTTGAAACAGCTAGACAAGACATATTCAAATTAGTTCATCCGAATCTATCCAGTAGTGATTGGCCAATGATTATTGCTCATATTCACGTTGATTTTATTCTGCAAACTGAATATGGAGATGAAGTAACTATTAAGTCCTCTATCTCAAAAATTGGTAAAAAGTCTTTTGATGTAACTCATGAGGCTTACCAAAATAAGTTATTAGTTGCCAAAGGTAATGCTGTTTTGGTTTGGTATAATTATGCCCAACAAAGTAGCAGTCTCATACCTGAAGAAATACGCGAATTACTCAAACAACATCAACTATAAAATTAGTATTATGAATATACCTGAGAATTCAATTATTAATTTTTCAGATTTTATTAGTTCTATTTCTGACAGCCAGTTATCTTCTTGGGCAGCTAATCTTCCAGAAGATATTCAGCGCTCTATGACGTCTGGACGCTGGGGTGATATGTCCATCTGGGAACAAGCCCTAAGTAGCCTACCTGAAATTAATTGCAGTAAATTAGATCTCAAAAATGGGGTATTCATAGGTCAACTCGGGGATTCGAGTGATACAGAAATAAAACACTTGGAACAGTCGTTGATGAAACTTCACCCATGGAGGAAAGGTCCTTTTTTTATAAGCGGGTTACATATTGATACAGAATGGAGATCAGACTGGAAATGGGACCGAATAATTCCACATATATCCCCACTTGATGCAAAGCTAGTGTTAGATGTAGGTTGTGGTAATGGCTATCATTGCTTAAGAATGGCTGGCGAAGGGGCAGCTAGAGTCATAGGAATAGATCCCTCAGTAAAATTTATTTATCAGTTTTACGCTATCAAGAGTTATATAAATAAATACTTCCATCAAACCAAAGTAAATAACCAAATACTAGTTGATGTAATTCCGGTGAAAGCTGAAAGTTTACCAAAGAAATTAAAGGCATTTGACACTGTCTTCTCAATGGGTGTAATTTACCATCGTCGATCTCCAGGCGAACATTTGTCCAAATTATGGAGCTTTGTTAAACCCGGCGGTGAAATTGTGCTAGAAACACTCATAATAGAAGGCGGACTAGGGGATCAATTAAAACCAAAGGGACGTTACGCTAAAATGTCAAATGTCTGGTCTATACCAAGCATTGAGACCGTCCTTTGTTGGATGGAAGAAAATAAATTTAAAAACTGTCGTGTGGTTGATATTTCAGTAACCAGCTTTGAAGAACAAAGATCATCCAATTGGATGAAATTTGAATCTTTATCAAATTTTTTAGACAAAACTAATTCAAGACTCACAGTAGAGGGTTATCCTGCTCCAATTAGAGCAGTGTTCATAGCAGAGGCTTAGATATCAAATAGAGTATTTAATCATCAATTTCAGTATAAATAGTATCTAAAGAAAAAAGGGTGTGAATTTCTGCACACCAAATATTAAGTCGCTGTGAAGAAAGTTCCGGCTGCTGATCCTCATCAAGTGCCAATCCAACAAATTTTTTTTCATTGCTGTGATCTATAGTTATTTCAGCTTTTGATGAAATATAATCGTAACCATCGGTGGGCCAATAACCCACTATTCGGTCGGCTGATTTACTGACAACTTCATATAGCATACCCATAGCATCTAAAAAAAAATCAGCGTAGCCAAATTGATCTCCTAGACCAACAAATGCTACTGTTTTTCCAGAAAAATTAATTTCCTCCACATCTTCCCAAAATTCCTCCCAGTCAGATTGAATTTGCCCAAAATCCCAAGTGGGAATACCAAGAATTAATCTATCGTAATTAAGAAAGTCGAGTTGCTTTACTTCTCCAACATCATATATATCTACTGCCTCTTCTCCTAGCCTTCTTGCAATACGATGAGCAACAGATTCTGTATTTCCATCATCACTTCCAAAAAAAATTGCGATTTTTTTCACAGTTTACCTAATATCTATTATTAAAAATTTGCCTAAAAAAAATGATTTATTTGTAACTCTAAATAATCGTCACGACTTTGGGGAAAGTTCGGTTCGCCTAACTCAGAATTGGTAGTCACCTTTAACTCCAATGACAATAAAGTATTTTCTTTTAGGCGAGTTTTTGCTTCAACACTATAAAAAGTCTCTGATGTTTTTTTATCAAGAATAAAACCTACTAAAATTGATCCATCATTTATGTTATTCGATGTCCATCTAGATCCTAAAAAAAAATCATTGTCGGCACTAGTGATTGATTCAACAGAAGAGCGATCATCGTGTTGATACTCAAAAAGAATACCCACATCACCTATTCCATCAAAAACTTGATAAAAAGTATACTCAAAGCCTGCCACTCCAGCAAAAATAGAATCAGCATATCCATCACGGACAAAAGATTCTAATTTCCAAAGCCATGAAGAATGTGTGTATTGTAGGTCCAGTCCAATTTGTTCTATTTGATCATAATTTAATAACAATTCTGAATTGATACCTCCTATGCTCATGCGAGGATCACGATTTGTTCCATTGAAATAATATAATCCAAGATCAATATCACCAAAATAATGGCTATATCTAAACGCGAAATCTAAATGTTTTCTCTTACTTGATGATTGATATTTAGCATTATCAGCATTTACAGGAGTTTCACTCCTGAATCTTCCGTCTGGACCAGAAAAAGATCTCTCACGGAAGTAGGGAAGCAGGTAAAAGCTCAATAAACCATAGTCCTCTTGAAATGCTAAACGTATCATTGGTTGACCAAGTTTTTCTTCTTGATTGATATTTTCAACAAGATCAGTCTGATTAATAATATCTATCAAATGAACTGACTCAGCTACACCCCAGAAGACTTTGTTAAGTCCTATAAGAAGCTCTATATCATCATTTTGATAAGCCCAAAAGGCCTCTCTAAAATCGAAATGTGATCGTTTTTTATCATTTTCATCCCAGCGAGCAAAAGGTATAAAGGATACTCGCTGATTATTACTGTTACTTCGCCAGCGGATTTCCCATTCACCTGAAATTGAAGATTCAACATCACTAGTATTTTGATCTAACCACATCGAGTCCTGTGTGAAACCTCGCAATTGAAATGCAATATTTCCACTGATGTCGAATTCATCATAGACATCAGCGACTGCTAACTCCGAGTTTGATATAAACAGTAATATAAAGAAATACAATATTTGCTTAGATTTAGGCAACTTCAATACGGTCACCTTAAACCTGTGAGGCGACCTTTCACAAAATCACTATCTGTAAGCCCTAAATTAAATTTATATGCATCATATATTAAATCACTGCTTTTTTTGGTCTGGATATTATTCATTTTTAATTTATGAGGACGCCAATATTTTTGATCATAAACTCGATAATCTAGCAATATCAACTCCTTTAATAAACTACCCTTTCGATCATAAAATTCTATCTTTCTGAGTTGGTAAATAGAATTATCGACCCATGAAATTTGTTTTTTATACCCAGAGTTTTCATAAAGAGGGATTCGCTCGATGACATCACATATCAACTTGCCACAATTTTCTTCTCGAAGATATTTATAGCTAAACTTATTTAATTCACTAGCAGTAAAATCCTCAAAAGCAAATTCAGAGCCAACAAATGGACCAGATTTATTTCTTGAAGAAATTCTTTTCACCCGCTTTAAAGCAGGTAAATAAAGCCACTGATCGTCAGATTTGAGTATTTTTGCATGAGATAATAGCGCTGTTCCTTCAATATCTTTTGGTGTTCTAAATAAAATTAGGCCTTTGTCTCCCACTGACTCATCGGGAATCTCTAGTGTTTTAAACTGAAGTGTCCTTGATGCCTGTTTACCAGCAGAGTTCCTTAATATCATAGTCATTTCAACTACGCTATCCGAAAAACCTCGATCAGATCGATCAGATCTTGCTGCAATGTTATAGCCTTTTTCGCTATCAGCATTAGCGTATAGAGAATTATGCGGTAAAAATAAAAAAAGACCCACGCACAAAATATTTTTAAGGGTTATATTTGAGTGAATATTCAATTTAAGTTTCCTGATAGTTAATATATATTGCTACACAAGTAGTTCTAACCTAAGCTCGCTGCCTTTTTCTTACCTTGCTTATCCACAAACAACAAAAGAACAGGAAGTAATAAGAAATCGAGCAATAAGGCAAATAATACTGAAAAAATTGTCATCAATCCAAGATCAACATTCATTTTAAAAGCTGATGTTGTAAGAACAATAAAACCGCTCGTTAAGATGATTGTATTAACTACAATAGCTTTACCAACGTTCGAAAATGCATAACGTATTGAATCTTCAACACTTAGACCCTTTTCATTTTTTGCACGAACGTACTTAGATAGAAAATGCACTGTATCATCAACAATAATTCCTAAAGAGATAGATGCAACAGTTGCAACAGAGAACCCCACTTCGCCATAAAGAAGAGCCCATGCTCCAAAAGTCATAAGCAAAGGAAGTCCGTTCGGAATCATGCTCATTAAACCCAATCTAATACTTCTGAGCGCTCCAATCATAATGATCGCTATTACTAAAATTGCACCTATGGTCCCTGATATCATATTCTGGACATTCCTGTCTGTTATATAGGTAAACATGACTTGTGCACTTGTAGGCTGCGACATCATATATTCTGGCCAGTTTTGCAGCATCCATTGACGTGTCGCATCTAAAAAAGATTTTGTCTCACTTGTACTAGCTTTTTGTAACATAGCTGTAACTCTTGTCGCAGACTTGTCAACGTTGATACGATCATTCAAATCTAACCCATATGGCAGCGATAGTTCGTATAATAATAGATATTGCGCTGATAACTGACGATTGTCTGGAAGACGATAAAAGCTATTATTGTCACTATGCATATTTTTATTCAGACGTTTCATGATATCTGTAATAGAGTACACATGTAGAACTTCGGGCTGTGCACTCAAAAAATTGGTGAATTCCTCAAGATGTCTAAGATATTCTGGTTCACTCACCCCGCCAGTATTCTTAGCAGGCACAGAAAATTCAATGGGATAAAGTCCAAAACTTTTCAGTGCTTGATCTGAATCTCTACGAAACTCAACCCTTTCGTCAAAATACTCAACCCATTGATCATTAAAAGAAATTGTTGGTATAAAGCCCGCTAGAATAACTACTGCTAAACATGAAATAACTAGTATCTTACGTGAATTATAAATAACGAAATTAGCGATATGGGTCATAACTTTTTGTGTCCACTCTAATTTTTTAGATGGGGTTATTCTAACAGGTAAAAGGCTCAAAATTGCTGGTAGCAAGGTGATAGAGAGGAGCCATGCTGTAAATATACCAATAGCTGTGATGTTCCCGAGATGCCAAAAAGGTGGTGAATCAGAAAAGTTAAGTGCAAGGAAACCGACGATCGTTGTAACTGATGTAATGGTCACAGGTAAAAAATTGATACGTGCAGCTTCAATTATAGATTCTAATTTTGTAGACCCTTCACGCATGAGAGTTTTAAAGGATACTAATATATGGATAGAATCAGCTACGGCAAGCGTAAGTATGACTGTAGATGCACTCATAGAAATGGGTGTAAGCTTGATTCCAAAAAATCCAGCGGCACCCATACCAACGACTGTTGAAAGTGTTACAACTAAAAAAATTACAATAGTTCCTGCAATAAACCTCAATATTAGCCATGATATCAATAGTATTACTATGAACATTATCGGGGTTAATGTTCCAGCATCTAGCAAACCTACTTCTGAAAAAGCATTATTTAGCATAGATACACCGGTGAGATGTATTTTTATATCAGGAAAATCAACTTCTATACGTTGACGTAGATCTCTTGCTGCGCGGACTGCCTCTGGCACCTCAAGTAAGCTAAGATCTGGGTATTGTAAAACTACGTTAATAGCTGTGACAGCAGAGTTCGTTGTAACCAAATTATTACGAAGAAGTGGCTCCTCTAGAGAGACCTCTTTCTTTTTCGATAGTTCTAAGGACGACAGACTCTCAGCATCAATTACTAGATCTTCGACAATGAGATCATCGCCAACTGAATGTGTATATTGAAAGTTACTTAATGAATCTACACGAATTGTATATGGTATTTTCCAAGCTTCGGCTGTGAGCTTTTCGACAGCAGATAAAGTTATATTATTGAATACTCCCTCTTTCTTTTTATTTTTTGGTTCTATAACAAATAAGATATTATCATTTTTTGTATACGTAGCCTGTAAGTCCTCAAACGCAGCAAGCTCTGGATTGTTATCAGAGAAAAAAACACGGTAGTTTGAAGAAAACTCAAGGCTTGACATTCCTCTAGTAAATCCGAGCATAATTATTAATGTTATAAAAATGACAACCCACCGAAAGTGAATTACCTGGCTGGTAAGATTTTGTGAAAATTTATCTATTTTTTTGAAATAAGGATCCATATTTGATTTAGCCATGCGTTTAAATAAGACTTATGTATAAATGATTAGAAAAGTTATCGTTCACAAATGGCGCACCCGGAAGGATTCGAACCTTCGACCGCTCGGTTCGAAGCCGAGTACTCTATCCAGCTGAGCTACGGGTGCATTTGATCAAAGTGTCTGCTAACTTTTGATTATTCTATACCAGCAACTTTGTAGATCATACTAAACAAAGCTACAGGAACTAAGTTTTAAGTCGATCCTCGAGAAATTATAAAAAAATTAAATGAACCTATTAGAACTTATAGGGCTTTTTTTAAAATGGCGCACTCGGAAGGATTCGAACCTTCGACCGCTCGGTTCGTAGCCGAGTACTCTATCCAGCTGAGCTACGAGTGCATCAAGGTCGCGTAATATATGAAAGAAGGGCTTTTTAGTCAAGCTCAAAGAGATGTAACATATAATTTGGTCTTTTCGTTTATCGTCAATGTTATCCTCATATGTAATATATTACTTGTTGGGCGTAAATAATAATTGTCCAATAAAAAAGACCCTACAGGGTCTTTTTTATTGGATTGTTGTGGATTACCTATCTTCACTAAAGATAAACTTAGGTTTGAAGATATAAGCCATTGAGGGCATTAAGAACAATGCACTAAAGGCCGATACTGAGAGCCAAATAGCTATCAGCATACCCATTTCTGCTTGGAAGCGCAGCGAAGAGTATGACCATACAGCGATACTAGCAATCAATACAAACGCTGTTACCAAAACGCCCCTACCTGCACAATGCAACGATAAGTTAATTGACTCTAGTATTGACTTACCGCTATCAAATTCCATCTTCATTCGATCACAAATATAAAGTGCATAGTCCACACCAAGACCAATACCTAATGCAGCAACAGGTACTGTATTAATATTCATACCGATATTTTGATAAGCCATGAATGCGAAAGTAACCATATTTGCGAGTACAACAGGAACCATGAAGAACATGCCTGCAATACTTGACCGATAAACAAGGATACACATCATTACAAGTATAAATAATGCAAGCGCAATTGATTGTATCTGACCAGACAAGATCACTTCATTTACAGCAGCAATTACACCGATAGTACCTCCAGCTAGTGCAATATTTACATCAGGATTCGCTGCTTGGAATTTTTTAACCCTAGCAACTGCAGTTTGGATAGTTGGACCTTGCCTATCTGCGAAAAACATAGTGATCGATGCATTCATCCGATTCACATCAGTAAAGCGATTAAGATCTCCAGGTTCTGCTGCTCTCTCGTACATATAGATTAACTCAGCATTATTAGTAGTTGTCGAACCAAGCTCGGTGTATCTAAAATTACCCTCTCTAAGTGTTTCGTTTACCGACGGTAAAATATCAGAAAGTGAAATACTGCCACCAATTTGCTCTTGTTGTTCCATGTAGCGCTGGAAACGCAACATAGTATCTAACACATGAACATTTTTGATCTGATTTTTTTCTTTTCGACCAACAACAACAAACATTCTATCTGCACCAGGGAACTGAGTATTAATTGCGCTTGAGTCTGCATTATAGAGGGCATCTGGCCACAATATTGGCGAACCCGGATTTGCGTCACCGATTGTTAATTCTACAGCTCGGAAACTACATCCTATAAATACTATTGCTGCCAGAGTAACAACGATAAATCTTGCTTTTGTTGAAGCAACACTTACACAAAGATTTAAGAAGGGTCTAATTAATAATTTATCAAGATTTAATCCGTGCGCATACGCATTCGGTTTCTTGACATATGACAGCAAGATTGGTGTTACAACGATTGAGCTCACCGCTACTGTTGCTACCCAAACTACGGCAAGCACTACCAATTTCTGTAGTAAAGGGATTGGACTAATCGCAACGACCGTTACACAACCTGCGTCTGTACCCACTCCTAGAAGCCCTGGCCTTAACAAGTCTTTCAAAGTAATTTTTGCAGCTTCATAAGAATCTGCTTTGTCTCCCTGGCTTTCAATTTCCTCATGAAAACGAGTTATCATCTGAACAGAGTGTGACACTGCTCTAGCTGTAATAAGCATCGCTACTACTACAACTAATGGATCAAAGTGAATTCCTACTAGTTTAGCCACCCCCAGCGCCCAAGTAGCACTAATAGCTCCGGCCAAGAGAGGCAAAATGGTTCCCCTCCATGTTCTATTAATTAAAAACAATAAAACTAAGAAGATTAGACCGGCATATGAAACAAGCTCCATAGTTTCAGGTAGGAAGTGATCCACCCAACCATATAGAATGGGATTACCTACCAATGATATATCTACTGCATCATTGTCCAATCTATTAACTAGCTCGTATGCTTGCTTGTAAACTAAATTAGGATCTAAAAGGCTATCAAAGAAATCCACTGTAATTAATGTCGCTGATAGATCTTTTGAAACATATGGACCATAAACAAGTGGGCTTCGGAGGATAGCTTCTTTTATGCGATCAATATCAGCTTGATTTTCTGGAAGATTTGGCCACATATAAGGAAAACTTTGGATTCCCTCTGTAGACGCTCTTACCTCCTTAAGCTTTTTACCAGCTATAGAGTAGATCTGAAATTCATTGATTGCGTCAATCTTGTAGAGGCCCTGTGTGAGTCCATGTATCTGCTCGAGAACAGGCATCTGAAATATATCGCCTTTTGTAGACTGAATCATAAAAGTAATAATACTAGTACCACCAAAAGTTTTCTTAAACTCCTCATGGACTTTAATGTATGGGTGTGTTCCAGGTTGCAAGTCCTCAAACACAGTTTTTACATCTATACGTACTGCAAAAGTTGCAAGAATTAAGGTTAAGGCAGTAACTACCAATAAAACCTTTTTTCTTTGCTCTATACAGAAAATAGCGAAATTCTCTAACATCTTATTCTCCAACAATCCAAATTAACCAAAAATTTATTAAGTAGGCTCAAATATACAATATGTTCTATTCGTGCAATAACGTCCACTCACGAGTTTTTAGGTCTAGTGAACCTACTGTCGCCCCTACTGCTAGGCCTTTTCCGTCAATAATAACCATCTCCGAGTGAGAGGTATAATCGGTACTAGAAATATTCATAGGCTCGAAATTAGTTAGATCACTAGTAAAAGTCATCCATTTTCCCTTATTACCAATAGCTACCCATCGATCAATTGCATCTGACCACTGGACATCCATCATATGCTCAGTCATGCCAGACTCCTGTGGTGATACATATGTCCATGTCGCACCAGCATCTTTTGTACTAACTGTTACGCCCGCTAGGCCGACTATAGTAATTTCATTATCGTTCCTCGCATCAATTGCACCAAAACTGTTTGGGCTATCAGATTGTATTTCTTCCCAGTTTACTCCGTCATCACGAGTAATAAATATACGGCCAAACTCAGCTGCAACGTAATATGTGCCGTCAGGTGTTTTTACTACATCATTCATAAAGATATCGTCTAACTCACATCCACATTCTGGCTTAAGTCTTGACCAAGTCTTACCGTAATCCTTAGATCTTAAAACTGCACCCATTTCACCAACCGTTAAGGCTTCTCCACCTGAATAAGTGTGCACTTTAAGTAATTTGTTTGCTATGTCAGACTTTGGGGAGTCTACCTCAACCCAAGTCTTTCCACTGTCTTCTGTAATAACAATAACTCCATCGTTACCAACGGCTACTGCATTATCAGGACTATCTTTCCACGCTGATATATCTTGGAAGTGCTTCATTGTATTAGATTCTTGTTTTTTCCAAGTAACTCCGCCATCACTACTTTCCAACATCAAACCGTAGTTACCTGCAGCAAGCCACTTATCATCACCTTGATTAGTAAGGCCATAGACCCTATCTCGAACATTAATTGCGGCAGGAACTACTTCATTAATAATAACGGTAGGTTTAACAAAAAGGCCTGCATATAACAGTGTGCCTACGATTGCCCAAGGCAAAATTCCTATAATAGTGAGTGTAACCTTTTGTATCGCGGTTTTCTCGTTTACAGCAGCGTTCATAACTCCCCCAAAAAAATATTCAAACATGGCATCTAAATGAAGCCATTCTCATCAAAAACGAATTTTTATTTTATTATTTAATTGTTGTTCTATGCTTTAAAAAAATTCCGGAAGAAACTGTTAGTATTTATATACTAACAATCCCTTCACGGAATGGTCTAGATTAATATTAACGTGCTAACTGAATAAGAGTTTTCAGTGTTACGTCTTCTTCTTGCACTGAGTCAGGGTTAGCTTTCATGTTAGAAGACCAAGTTGTTGAGAACTCAGCTTTCCAATCAATGATATGACCAACAACTGGCATCAATGCTTGGTAACCGTCATCACCGTAATCGATACGATTTTGGAAGATGAAAGTTTTCCAGAATTTACCGTTTTTATCGTATGCTTCACCCAGATAAGGTCTTGGGTAATCCATTTCCATATAAACGATTTTCTTACTGTAGGGATGCTCGTCAGGAGGAGTTCCCTCAATAACATACACTTCACGTGGTTCCCATTGAACTTGTTCATTAGGGAAGAAGTGAGGTGGTGTATCCATGTCTACAGCTGGGAATTCCTTAATAGTATTTTTAAATGCAAGGTCAACAGTAACTAATGGAGCATGAGCAATAGCCCAGATCCAACGCTTACCAGTCAACGTAACACTTTTATACTTAGTAGGAACTGCATCCCAGATATCCCAGTCATCGTACAACTGAACTGTTCCACCAATTGGATCCATCCACGCGTTACCTGAAAGACGACGTGCACGACGCACAGACTTCAAGTATGCATATACATCATCAGGCTTCTGAGATGTTGGATCGTTATAGCGTACAGAAAAGATTCCGATGCCTTTAATATCTTGCGGATAAATCGCAACAAGTACAGTTTTTTGCAGGATATCACCATCACCTTCAGATACTGGACCACCATCTAAACGGCCTTCCATATAGTAACGACGTGCCCACCAACGCTGAATACGCTCCATACCTGATGTGGCATCTAGGAATACCCAGGAGATGTGACGTAGATCCATTGTTGCACCATAAGTAGGTGAACGTAGGTTCCAGATTAGTTTACAACCTGCAGCAGGGTCATCCATGCTTACTTTTTGTGGGTCAAAGAACATACCTGCTGTCCAGTTACTAACAACACCACAGTTACTACCGTTAGCAGGTGCTCCGTATACAACATTAGGAGCTCCATCTATAGTAGCTTGCATGTATTTAGGGTCCATTTCAATGAACTCTGAATGACGAGTATTAATCATCAATGCTTTGTTACGGATCATCCACTCAACGTTTTCAGTAATCATACTTCCAACAGTTTTTCCTTCGAAACAAAGATTAGTTACTGCATCTAAGTTTGAATTCTGGATAACTGTTCCAGCTTCCATAGCATCACCAGTACAACCGCCTTCTGCTTCAATAGGAGAAGGACCGCCATCCCAGCGACCAGCTGCGGGTGGATCACCGTAAAATAATGCGTTTGGTTTAGTTCCATCAGCAGTTTTTGCTACATAGCCTTTAGGCTTACTAGCATCATCCGCCCAATCTGCTTTAGCAAAGGCTTGAGAGCCTCCTAAAAGCAGTCCTAGCGATACTACCGAGGTAGTAATTAGCTTCATATACATAATTATAACTCCAAGTTTTATTTTAGTGCTGTCTGCACAACTCATACATTGTACTCATTGTGCAGACATACTCAAACGTACTACTTTCTTAGAACTGTCTAGTTAATTTAACTACAATTTGGTTATCGCCGCCAAAATAGTCCATAAAGCCAGCGCTGTTTTCTCTCTTACCTAGAGCGAAGTCACCGCCTGGGACTGGTGTAGCAGTACCATTACCACCCTGTCCACCGATGTAGCTTGCCGCATTTGAAGGCCCACAACTATTGGAACCGTCGGTTGTATAACCATTAAACGAACCTTTACAGGTTTTCTTCGTATCACCGTCATTGAACCAAAGATCTGCTTCAATTTTCAGACGCCAATCATCACCATAAACAAACTCTACTGCAGGAATAGCGAAACCGCCACCTTTAGTAAGGTCAGTACCAGCCACGAATGAAGGGTTAATGGTATCACGATGGAAGTTCATCAACGTAAAGATAGTCAAGTAGGCAGTGTGCTCTTTCTTTTGTGAACCAAAAGAAGCAAATTCTACTATTTCGTCTTTATCGTCGTGAGACAATATCCAAGTGTCAAATAACTGAACACTTGACAGTGAAGGACGGTGCGTACCTAGTGAATCCATCCACTTAAATTCCTTATCGATACGGAACATCATATTGATAGTATCTTTTTCGATAACACCGTTCCAACCAGGTAGATCTGAATAAATAGATCCGTAGTTGTAAGGTTTGTTAGGAATAAAAGCAATCTCAGCACTCAATGTTGCATCCATAGGCGAATTGAATCCGGTCATAGTAAAACCAAAGATATCAATTTCAGGATACATCCAGTCACCTAATAGGTTTCCTTTTGTAGCCTCAGTACTGCCATAAGTTTCAGTTGCACCCATGATGCCATAGTAAGCATAGTAGCCACCATTAGCGCCAACTAGGCCAGAATCAGCAACAGCATTAGCAACGTCTGGACGATTTGTGCCAGTTGCACCTAGAGCATGTGGATTCACAACAGGAGCTGGATTGAAGGTTTTCATATAAGCGAATGAATAGCCTATAGAACCCCACTCTCCGTTCCAACGAATACCATAAGTCATATCACTCCAGTCTCCTGAAGAATGACCTGTATTATATGAATCTGTGAATTGTGTGAAGTCAACACCACGATATGGGTGTGGAATCCAACGTCCACCTTCGATGTTATAGTTACTACCCATGTCCTCTTTGCGGTCCCAACCTGGACGGATGTACCAGTTCAAGCTACCACCGAGTTCATAGAAATCCAACCTAAAGTTGAATAACATTAAAGGCTTACGCCACTCTTCATTGTTTTCATAAAATAAACGACCACGATAGTCATAACCGTGAACAACGTCCATAGCCTGGAAGAAATCACTTTCACCCCATACTAATTGTTGACGTCCAATACGAACCATTAATCTGTCATCGAAAAGGTTTACGTCAAAGTATATCTCACGTAACCAGTCGAAAACTTCATCAGTAGTTTCGTATTGATCCATATAGTCGCCATCTCTACCTCTACTAACACCGTCAGTAAAGTTACCGCTTTGGATACCAAATCCTGTAGCGATGCTTTCAGCTCGAGCTTCTAGATCATCTAAATAATCTGTCTGCACTTCTTTATCAAAACGTGTGATCACTTTCCAGTTCAAAGGACCAGTTTTAATATCGAAGTCCAAGTTGAGAGTTACCTCTGCTTGGTTCATGCGAAACTTATCATCACCTGTAGTTTCATCATTATCTTCCAGCATGACGCCTACAGTAGTTCTTACGTAGCCGTTCCAGTTAAGGTTATAGAAAGGTTCACTATCACCCCCGTAGCCATACGCAGAGAAAGCATTACTGCTCCCTAAGAGAAGACCTCCAAATCCCAGCAGAAGGCCGCCGACCTTTAATATGCTGGTGGTTTTATTACTCACCATCTTATTCTCCCACTTATATTACTTTATATAATTAAATTGCCGTGATTATAGACCACGGCTCTTGCCAATATATGCCCCTTGAGCAACAGTATCAACCCTGTTTCTTTTAAAAATCTAATAAAACTAGAAAAATTATATCGAAAACAGTTTTTTTTAATACTATAAAAATATTTATCTCAAAATTTATTACAGTAAAAACAATGTCTTATATGATATAAGGCTCATAATAATCACTGTGCTAAATAGCGACTATTTAATGTAAAAAAAGTTCAATTTATATGAAAAAAGAGATAAATCGGGTCAAATTTTGAAGAAATATTTACTTTTTTTATCACTTTTTATGATAATAATTATCATTCGCATAAAAATCAGTCACTATGGAGTACTATTTTCAGCTTTATCGCAAAAAAGGTATACTCTTCATTACTAGTAGTAATTATTCTTTATTGAATTCTCCTGAGTATACTTACGCAATTAGTAACACCAGAGCCACCTATATTTACTGTCATAGCTGTTTCAGCATTATCTTTTGCCGGGACACCAATAGGTTCTCCAGTCAACTGCTTATAAGCAAGCGCGTGCATTGAGGCTCCTGTGGCACCAACTGGATGTCCTTTTGCTTTGAGTCCGCCAGATAGGTTAATCGGGCAATCGCTACCTGGATCAAACTTACCATCCATTAAATCAAAGCCTGCTCGACCTGATTCAGATAAACCTATAGCTTCGGCGCATAAAAGCTCATTAACTGTGAAGCAATCATGTACTTCTGCGAAGTCTAAATCAGACACACTAATCTCTGCCTCTTTGCATGCAAGTGAAACTGCATGCCTAGTAGCCCTTAATTCATCAAGTCCCCCCTGACGGCCGTTCAGCATCATTCTATCTGTGGTATGGCCAACGCCGCTTAATTCCACTGCATGCTTGAAATTTTTTATAGCATTATCTGTTGAGGTCAAAACAACTGCTGCAGCGCCGTCTGTAATTAAAGAGCAGTCATGCAATCGCAGAGGTGGTGCAATCATTGGATTGCTCCCTTTGCCTGTCTCAGGCAAATTAAGTATTGCTTCTGCTGTCGTTAAATTATTTTTATCTGGTAAGCTACCAGCTCCAAAATGAGCGAGGGGATTCTGAATTCCATTTCTATAGTTGAGTGCCGAAACATGCGCTAACATAATTTTTAGTTGATCGTCAGTAAGCTGATGCTTTTTTTGGTAAGCCAACCCCAGTTCTGCAAATAAGCCTGGAAAAGTCATTCCATGGCTGCCCTCTTGGGGCCAATATGAACAGCATGCTAACGCATGAGTGACTCCAGGTGTATCTAAAAGACTCATTTTTTCAACTCCAAGTGCCAGTACATGCTTGAAGCGACCAGAAGCTACACCGTAAGCAGCATTATAAATAGCTAGTGAAGAAGTTGCGCAAGCTCCTTCAGTTCGGGTAGTTGGTTTAAACAATAATCCCTCTGGGTCAATCTCTAAAGCTAAAGGCCCAACATGCTCCTGATTAACGAATAATGAGGGTGAACAAGACCCAACCCATATAGCATCAATATCACTTGCCTCCAGACCTGCATCAGCAATTGCTTTTGAGCCAGCTTCTATTAATAGCTCATAAAAACTCTTAACATCTTGGATAGTGCCAGCTTCTCGGTCTCGCTTAACAAAAGCACCAAACTTGGTATTGTATGCACCCACTATGCTTACTTTCACATTAACCTCCTTTAATAATAAAAAATTTTATAGTCAGCTGTGATATAAAATGTTTCTTCCTATTTTATACTAAGAATAGACTAAATCTTCCTTTTTTCATTTTTCCAAAATGCAGCTCTTAAATCTCTTTTTAAAACTTTACCGACAGGACTTCTTGGGAGCTCGTCAATGATAATAACTTTTTTTGGTGCTTTTACACTTCCAAGTTGTTTCTTACAAAGATTGATAATTTCTAATTCTTCAGGCGCCTTATTGTTATCCTTGAGCTCGATTATTGCGGTTACTTGTTCTCCCCATTTTTTGTGCGGAATACCTATGACGGCGCAATCTTTGATAGCTGGAATTCCCCAAATCAGTTGCTCTATTTCTCCTGGGTAAACATTAAACCCTCCTGAAATAATCATATCGCCCTTTCTATCCACTAATGATAGATAACCTTCTTTGTCAAATATACCCATATCACCTGTTAGCTGCCAGCCATTAATCCTTATCGATTCAGTGGCCTCTAGGTTATTGAAGTATTTATTCATTAAAAGCCTTCCTTTAATAGCTACTTCTCCTTTTGAGCCGTAAGGAAGAAGGTCACCAGATTCGCTTAAAACTGCAATCTCGACATCAGGTGAAGCTTTTCCACATGAACCTAATATTGAAAGATCATTTTTATTTAACGCTCTTATATGATCCTCAGCAGAAAAGAAAGTGCATATCATAGGTGCCTCGGCCTGCCCATAGGTTTGGACCATTACTGGGCCAAATATAGATATTGCCTCCTTGAGTTTATCAATTGACATAGGAGCTGCGGCATACCAAAAGTATCTTAAGCTGCCGTAGTCGTATGATTTTATATCTTCAAAATCAAGAAGCATATAAATTGCGGTAGGCGGAAGGAATAATGTTGTAACATTATATTTTTGAATAGCAGAAAGCACTTTTTCTGGAGAAAAATCATCTATAACAAGAATTGAGCCGCCCTCTTTAACGGTTGAAAACGAACCAATCCCAGCTGCATGGGTCATAGCTGCACTAACAAGATAACAGGGCCTTATATCTGTAATTTTCATCTGTTTTTTTTGTATATCTACAATCGCTTCCCAAGTGTCAGTTCGCCATTCTGCTAACTTTTGGTCGCCAGTAGTTCCACCAGTGGGAAATAATGAAACTAGTTCTTTTATATTCGGGTCTGAAGATTCGTTAACACTTTTATATTTTTTTAAAGGATAAGTTGAAGCCTGAAAAGTATTCTCAGCTTTCTTTTTCAGAGATGAAAAAGTGATATCTGCAATTTTGTTAGTTTCTAAGTAAGCTATATTTTCTGAACTAAGTTCATTTAATAATTCCGTAATTTTATTATCAAACCTTTTATCAATAAATAAAAAATCTGCATTAGATAGCCGAATGAGTTTTAAATTTGCATCAAAGGTGTTCTTTGTATTCAGGGGAAGCCAGACAGCGCCTAGGCGAGAAATGGCAAAAATACAACAGTAAGCTGCAACACTGTTTGGGGTATACGTTGCTACGATATCTTGAGCCTTTACTCCCTTTTGATCTAAAATATTAGCCAGATGAATTGAAGCATTCACCATCTCAGGATATGAAAAATTTATATTATTTTCTAAATCAAAAAATTTAGCCTCTAGAGCCTCAGGGCAAGAAAGAGCCGAGCTTTGATCCAAAAAATCGACAAGGCGCATAATATACTGGTAATTATTTTATAGTAGAGAGGGTCTCGAGGACCGTTTCAGGGTTAATATCTTCAGGGATAGTAAAATAACTAAATCCTGTATTTTCTTTAGTATCACTTGATGCCCACAGCGAGTTGCTAATATCAACCCCAAGTGAATTACTACAAGCAGCTGACTGCTCAGGAATAATGGTAAAATCGATCTCATCTGGTGCATTAAAACCTTCATTTTGAAAAGGTAACTGGAGACCAACAGACCAGCGATAGTGCTTTGCAACGTTCAAAACAGGCTGATACCAAGCAATCTCTTCTACACTTGATGGCAAGAGCTTCCCATCCTCTACCAGTAATATACCAGATAAATTTGTTTCACTGTAATAGCGCAAAAAATCAGCCATATACATAGAAACGGTATCAACTGACATCTCAGTTGGCTCTAGGTCATTTTTGGTTGCAGCCTGATGGGATCTCGCCAATAACGATCTTGGTGAAGGAATAACTAGAACAATAGGGACTGAATTTCCATAATTATCATTCATGGCAATTAGAACTTCAGCAAGCAATTCTCTTGGAGCATAAGCCTCAAGAAGGACCTTGGAGGCAAATGTGGCACGACTTTTTTCTGACATAGACTTGATTGCATTCTCATCATCTTCCATCCAATGATGAAATAAGTCCCATATATCTATAACAACGACCTCTGCTTTTACTAGTGCATGCGCTTGGGTATAAAAGGACAAGTATGACGCTGGGGTTGACCATGGGTTAGCATCACTTCCAAGTAATAAATTTTTTGCATATTTATTAAAATTTACCCAAAGGCGCGGAGAATCAACCCCGCCCTTAAGGTAACCTAAAAGATCAACCGCCATCTTTATTTCCTATCAGCTTTAACGACAATTCCTGCTTTTTTTCTAACATCTGCAAGTTCTTGCTCTAGCTCACCAATTCTCACATCTTTTGGGTTGATCATATAGTTAGCGCCAGGGTTAGCAGCGTCTCTTAAGTCGTCGTTCGATCCACAATAAACTTGCTCATTGTTACCGTTCCATGCACCATAAAAAGGAATATCGTCTGGCGGAATGTCCCTCACATGCTTCTTAACAAATTCTGCATAAGGTACACCTTGCTTTTTTCTTTGTTCCCGATATTTTTCGCGCATTTTTTTAGTCGCAACTTCATCGACAGCTAATGTTTCGTCATCGAATACAACCTTATATAGCTTTTTGGCCCAATCAGGAGATATTAATGATTCTTCAATATCCATAATTACAAGATCAGGATCACGCTCCAATACATCCCCGTACCCTCCACCAGAACCTTGAGAAATCATATAAAGGGCACCACGTTTGGATATATCAAAACCTAAACCTAGGTGTTGTGTTGTATAAATAGCATTCTCAAATGGCTGCTCATTCATAATCTCATGTATAGAATGTCTCATTTTTGAAGGGTCATTCAGCATAATATCGTATACATCCACACCTTCTACTCTACATAATGGACCAGACCCTGCAGCATAACCACCAAACAAACCTTGGATAGTTGGAGCTTTCGAACCTAAACAAGAGGTCATGAAACCCCATGCATCACTATCTTTTGTAGAAGCAATCTGAGTATAACCCATGCCACCTCGGTACTTTCCGGGTGCTTGAGTATTCATAGTCATTTTCTTGGAAACAAGTTGAAGGAATGGGACATCTTCTTCATTCATTTCCTGTTCACCAATATCAGCCATAGTTGCAAAAATTGGCGATAGGGCATGCTCTCCATCTCTATCCATTCTTGCGCCACCACCCATACCGTTGAGATCTGCACATAAGTTACCAAGCGTCTCACCATGCTGATTCACACCACCCCAGATAAAAGTGTTAATCATGTTATGCCAAGGCGCTAAAACACGCGTATATTTTTCTGGAGTACTGTAGAGCATTTTTGCAGTCGCATGTTGTGCTACTGTAAAGCTATGAAAAATTGACATAAGGCTCTGAGAATTTGGTGCAGAATAAGTACAATCTACAATTGATCCAAGTGTTGACTTAAACTCAATTGGAGAAAGACCCGCCTGACCTCTCGGCAAATCAGGCCAGATGTGATTCATAAATGCTTGTCCAACCATTCCCTTCATGCCAGGCAGCTGTGTATTAATAGCACGGTTAGTGAATTCTGGGCTACTTCCAGAAAAGTCAAAGATTAATCTGTCTCCTTTTTTAATAGCAGTCATATTCATCTTAATCAAAGCGTTTTCACGTAATGTACCATCCATGATTGTATGAGTTCTTACAGTCATATCTGGCCATTCAGATATTCTGCGGCGAACCTCAGTAACCACACTTTCATTTGTATATCTCAAGCAAGCCGTAAGGGCATCTGGACCCTCAGAGGCAAAAACTTCTTTGATTCTTTGCTCAAGACGCATACAAGCAAATAGCTTCACTTTCATGTCTTCGTACTGAAGTTTAGGTTCACGCACGGAGTTTTGTAAGAAAGTTAGTAAGTCTCTTTTGATTTTATAATTTTCTACCACCTTGAAGGGTGACATTTTCAACCCTTCATCAAAGGAAGTTTCAGCCATAGTTGGCATACCGCCTGGTTCGATAGCTCCACACTCACCTTCATGAACTGTCGAGGCAGCCCAGCAGATTAACTTACCTTCGTGGAACACAGGTAAAATCATACTTTGGTCAGTATTATGAACGTTACCATATCTTGAATCGTTATGAATAAATCCATCACCCTCATGAACTCCGACGGTTTCTTCATCGATCCAGTTTTTAATTATAAATTTAATAGGATGGTGAACAAGTGCAGAGAAAATTAGTACTCCTCCAGCACTACCAATAGTTAAATCTCCGGAGGCAGAATATATTCCAGTAATGATATCGCCCCACTTCGCACCGGGAGCTGCGCCCATCTGCTCTACCATTTCAAAACCTTCTTCACATGCAGACTGAAGTCGATCTCGTATAGAAGCAATCTGATTTAAATCGGTATACTCCTTCATGACCCTTTCTTCAGTCTCGGTCCTAGGCATAATACGGTGATCCCGCATAATCTCTGGATCTGGACCAAGGAATAAGGTTGTATCCTTGAGGAATTTCTGTATTAACTCTTGATCTTGAACATTAAGTTCAATTTTTGCTTTCTCGTTCATAGTATATTTACCTCTTTAATTCTTTTCTTCTTCACGAAGAAACCAAACTGCCCCTTGCTCAGCTGAAACATACTTCCAACCGGGTTCGATTAAGTACGTTGATACTTCTGAAGATACTAGTCCTGGACCATCAATCTCTGTTCCTGGAGGTATATCTGCTTTATTCCAAACTGGTGTTTCAACAGCTTTACCATCACCAACAAAATAACATTTACGTGTTGTTGATGGCGCAGGTGGTTTGACACGCTTATTTTGTGCTATCGGTTTGATATGGTCAAATTTTACTGTGTCATGTTCAACATAAGAAGCAACACGGATTGTGTTAATTCGGATACCTGCTTCTGGCGCCTGACTTCCCTCACCAAAGCGTTTACCGTAGTCACTTGAAAATTGATCAAGAATATTCATCACATCCATTACAGCTTCAAGTGAATGCTTTGGAACTACTACGGTAGTTTGAACCAACTGATTACCGTAACGCATATCCAGCTCAAGCGAGTGCTTAATGTCGCTTAAAGGTGATCCCTGTCTAACAAGGTCAGCTTGACCTCTCTTGCTCAGCTCAACAACTAAATCATTAAATTTTGAATAGTTATCGAATACCTTTCGCGACGTAGAATCATAAAGGACCATAAAGAGTGATGTTTCATGGATATGCATCTGATGCATATTTCCTGCTCCCACTGCAGAAAACACTGAGCTAAAAGGAGTTGCAAGAATCTTATTAATTTTTAATTTAGAGGCAATACCACAACAGTGCAGCGGGCCGTTACCGCCATAAGCAAGCATAGTGAAATCTTTTGGGTCATAACCACGGACCCTCAACTCTGTATTAACACCGTTAGCCATGTTACTGTCTACCTTTTCTTTGACTAGCAATGCAGCTGCGATTGGCTCAATATCTAAGTCATCACAAAGTGTTTCTTCAATTGCAAACATTGATCTCTTAGGGTTCAAAGGTATACTACCGCCCGCATAATTATCAGCATCTAAATAGCCTAAAACTAAGTCTGCATCTGTAACTGTAGGACTCATTCCACCTCGATCATAACAAGCTGGACCTGGGTCTGAACCCGCACTTTTGGGTCCAACTGCTACAGCGTTGTACATCCGATCAAATGAAGCAATAGAACCACCGCCAGCTCCTAGAGTAACAAGATGTACCATAGGTACTGAAACTAACCATCTATCAATGACGGGATTAAAGTCATAATGCTTAATTCCACCTTCAACAACAATACCAATATCGTAACTTGTACCACCCATATCTGTAGCAATGACACTACCCAAATCAGCCTCTTTAGCAAGATGTTCTGCAGCACTAATTCCAGAAACTGGGCCTGAGTGAATGGTTTGCAGCGCGTCTGTAGAGTTAAGCTGTGCCATACCACCTGAGTTATGAATTACAAGCATAGGTTTAGAATAAGAGTTAGCTCGTAAATTTTGTTCCAGTTGACTCATAGCATGGTACATAGTGGAGTGCAGATAACCATCTACAATTGCAGAAGTAGCTCTAACATATTCACCTTTACGGCCAGCTACACGATGAGAAAGTATCACAGGAATCGAGCCCAATAGGTGCGTAGGATATTCTTCTAATAAAATTTCTTCTACACGTTTTTCATGTGCTGGATTAACTACTGAATTTACAAAACAAATTACTATTGCTTGTGCACCTTTGTCTACTAAAGTTCTAATTTTTTGACGGACATCATCTTCATCAACAGGCATTACTAATTCGCCCTCAAAACCCAAGCGCTCTCTAACGCCTTCAATCATATTGGGCAATACTAGCGGAACTGGTCTTTGAGCATCAGGGAGGTTCTGTTTACCAAGATCGTCTAGACCTTCACCATAACCACGAGCTCTACTGAGTGGCACCATCGCCTCATAACCAGCTGTGACCAACATGCCTATCCTTGGACCATTATGTTCAATGAGTGCGTTTGTACCTAGAGTTGTTGCATATCTAACTGAATCAACACCAGCTAAAAGCTCTTCCATGCCAACACCAAGTTCTTGATATGCTTTTTCAAGAGCCTCATTAAAACCTAATGCAAGGTTTTGATGAGTGGTTAAAGCTTTGGTTTCTATGTACTTATTATCCCAAACTACAAAGCAGTCAGTAAAAGTCCCGCCTATATCTACAGATATACGTTTCATAATTTTTTTTCCTAAAACTTTAAAATGTTCAGCTTATCTCCATAACGAAAGAAACTCACTTCACTATTAATGATTGTGTCCACAACTTCTGTCAACTAATACATTTGGACCCGTAGTTGGCTCTGTGAGCTCTTCTCTTTTGCTCCACTGCTTTTTAAGCGCATCAACGTCTACTTCCATGTCATAAAGAGGCATATGTCCTGGGAAAGTATACTCAACTTCGATTTGGGTACCGCAACTAGGGCAGTAAAATTCGTAAATATTGACCCATTCTTTATCAGGACAAAAAGTAAATTTATATTTTTCTGGATCGATGACGGAAGGATGTATATCAGCTGGATCTCTATTATAGACTAACAATCCTTCTTTATAGTTACCCCGAGCTGACCCGATTTCATGTTCGCAATTGCGACACTCCCACTTTTCTGACTCTAAATCTATTCGAAGATATTCAGTCATTAATACTTTCATTATTTGGCTCCCTTTGTAAGGCAAATATCGCCTAGTTCGGTTACGACAAAAGTCCAACCTTGTCGGACCAAGCATGTGAAGTATTCGTCTTCAATTACTGCTGGACCAACACCATGATTTCCAGATTTCATTTTACTTACCTGATATACAGGCAAATCATTCCATTTTTGGTTATCGCCAAAAATAGATCTTACTGAGCTTTTAGTAGCTGCAGTACCTTGCGATAATTTGGCTTGTTGGTTTGAATCCACTCTGAGTTTTTTTCTTGCAGAGAATTCTAATGTAACTGAATCTGAACCAGATAGAGCTTTTGGAAATGAAGCTTTATCACTTAGTTTATGTGTAGTTTCATCACTACCTTTAATACCTACTAATTGAGCGTTGATCTCATAGTCACCATCAGTATAGCCCTCAGCAAACATATCCCGTTGAGCTTTATCAGCTAAATTGACGTATGCCGCTTCCAGTGTTTTATTTGAAAGGTCTGCTAAAACAATTGAATAACTTTGTCCTATATCACAAGAACCTATACCGAATGCACTAAAAACAGCAGCGGTTTTAGGTATAAATACAGTTTCTATACCAGCTTTATCTGCAATACCACAGGCACTCATTGGACCAGCGCCACCAAATGCTAGTAATACTGTCTCATCTGAGACATTAGCAAATTCAACAATCTCATCAGAAACTTTTTTATCATAAGCATCACGTAATTTAACTAAAGCTTCATCTGCAGAAATTCCTAGAGGACTAGCAATATTTTCATCTATTGCAGCACGCGCTCTATCAATATCAAGCTTAAGCCCACCTCCAAAAAAAGTTTGGGGGTCAAGTAGCCCCATCAAAAGGTTTACATCAGTCATTGTGGACTCTTTCCCGCCACGACCAAAACTTGCTGGACCAGGAACAGCACCAACACTTTCAGGACCCACTTGTATATCTTTTCCGTTGATCGACAAAATGGAGCTTCCTCCGACACCTGGGCTTGATATCTCACAAAGACCAAATGAAATTGGAACGCCCTCAACAGTTCCACGACGAGATTCGCTGACAGTATTATTGATCACTTGCCCAATATCTGTTGTGGTGCCACCAATATCCATAGATATAACATTATTAAGTTTATATTTTTTACTAAATTCTTTAACGCCCTCCATACCGCCACGCGGTCCTGAGCTGTATGTTTTTAATGCAATAGTTTTAGCGACACGAGATGCATCCCCATCATTCCGAAAAATAAGTAATGGATTTTTTGTTCGGTATTCACGCAATCGATTTTCTGCATTATATAAGAAACTTTCCATTGCAGGGTGAAGGAAAGAATTAATTAACGCTGTCCAACCTCTGCGGTTGCTTGATACATCTTCAGCTAATTCACTTGCAAATAACATCGGCACTGCGCCCAAAAGGTGTCGTGGATAGCTATTAAAAGCAATTCTTTTAAACTGCGATTCGCAATGAGTTGCATCATCATTATCAAAACAAACAACAACACGGTTTGCACCTCTGGCGGTTAGTCGAGTTATAGAGGTAATAGTTTCAGCTGCACTTACTTCGTCATTTAAATCTGCTAATTCTATCTCTTCGATACGGTCTCCAACAAGAAAAGTAAATAGATCTGGGTCTTCCTCTTGCATAGATTTAATTAATTTTACATTACTTTTATTAACAACCATTCCTAATTTAGGACCCTTACGCTCAACAATGGCATTGGTTCCTTGAGTGGTCGAGTATCTTATATGCTCGACTTCAGCAAGCAACCTAGTGACATCCTCTTGACCATAAACTGCTTTAGAGACATCTTTTAGACCATCAAAAAAACATTTACTTAAATCATAGGGTGTGGTGAGTGTTTTTGTTGTGTAGAAATTATTATCTTTCAGTACACATATATCGGTTAGTGTACCGCCGTTATCGATATTAATTAACATTCCCATATCGAGCTACCTTAATTCTGTGGTTCTAGAAAGTTTAAAAAACAAGTTGTTAGATCTAACTAAAGTCATATTAAGAGGTAAAGTATCTGTTGGCAAACAAGTTTATCTTAAAGTTGCTTATCCAAAACCACCCAATAAGGCTTAAATTATTCTAATAAACAAAGTTATCCGTGTATGTGAGATTCAAAAGATTAATTAGTGCTACTAGTGCTACCGCTAACATTCTCTATTATCTTTCCTCACACACATTAAATATAAATAAGCTTACTTACGCAAACAAGGTCTTATTTTATCGTGAAAACTCACAAATTATATCATAATTAGCAATTTTTCTAATAATTTTTCTCTAATCATTTCAAAAGACATAATTATTCAAGTAAATTTGAATAGGAAGGAGCTAAAAATTGAAAATGCTGCAATTTTGAGATATTTTTTAAAAAATGGATATCTAGGAATGAAGTATTAGATTTACTTGCATTATTATTTGAGTGGGGCTCTGAACATTTTGAATAATTAGAATTAAAATCTGGCGGAGAGAGAGGGATTCGAACCCTCGATAGGGTATTAACCTATACTCCCTTAGCAGGGGAGCGCCTTCAGCCACTCGGCCACCTCTCCAAATAATAGAATGTCATACATCAAAATAATGATAATTCTGCGGCGATATCATAGCAACACCAATTAAGAAATCAATCGCACAAAGAATCTAAAAAAATACTAATATCAATTTATAAGCTACAAATTAACGGTATCTTGATCTAGGCCGAAAATACTGTGTAGCGATCTTACAGACAAATCTAGTAAATTTTCAGCAATGACTACTGTAATTTTAATTTCTGAAGTACTTATCATCTGAATATTCACATTTTCCTTACCTAGGGTATCAAACATGGTTGCAGCAACCCCTGCATGTGATCTCATACCAACACCCACTAAAGCAAGCTTAGCTATATTTTCATCGGACTCCACTGAAGTAGCCCCTAACTCAATAGCTACTTTATTTAAAACATCCTCTGCTTTTTTCATTTCATTTCGATGAACAGTAAATGTTAGTGAAGCTGTTTTATCTTGAGCAACGTTTTGCACGATTACATCAACCTCAATATTAGCTCGACCAACTGCCCCTAAGATTCTAGCGGCGCTGCCAGGAATATCTGGAATACCTCGAACAGTAAGCTTTGCCTCGTCTCGATTAAATGCGATGCCTGAAACAATTGGTTTTTCCATATTGAGATTATCCTCAAGTGTAATTAGAGTTCCAGATCCTTCATTAAAAGTAGACAAAACTCTTAAGGGGATCTTATATTTTCCAGCAAATTCTACAGCTCTTATTTGTAACACTTTAGAGCCCTGGCTTGCCATCTCGAGCATTTCTTCGAAAGTGATGCTATCCAAACGCCGAGCATTTTCAACTACACGTGGATCTGTTGTATATACGCCATCAACATCTGTATATATCTGGCATTCTTCTGCTTTTAATGCAACAGCTAAAGCGACTGCAGTTGTATCTGATCCACCCCTGCCGAGGGTCGTAATATTCCCTTGATCATCAATTCCTTGAAATCCTGCCACTACAATCACCTGGCCTTTAGCTAAATCTTTTTGTAAAAGACTAGATTCTATATCTAATATTCGGGCTTTAGAATAAGCATTATCAGTAAGTATAGGGACTTGAGAGCCAACATAAGATTTCGCTTTGCATCCTCTTTTGTGTAAAGCAATACATAATAAGGCTACTGTAACTTGTTCACCTGTTGATAATAGAACATCCATTTCGCGTGAGCTTGCAGTTTTATCAATTCTATTTGCAAGCTCAATCAAGCGATTAGTCTCGCCACTCATAGCAGATACTACTACCACTATATTATCGCCGCGGTTGTGAAAACCGGAGATTTTATCCGCTACAGACTCGATTCTTTCAGCAGTAGCGACTGAAGTCCCACCAAATTTTTGAACTAGTAAACTCATGTATCACTCAGACTCTGTAGTGTATTCGGTATTGCATTCTGCCTTAATATCACTAAAGACACATTACAATAGTTACAAAATGGTGCGCAATTAAACACCATATTGTTTTCAAAGTTAAGGAATATCGGCTGCACAAGCTAACAAAAAATAGCAGCGTATAAATCAATCTATCAATTTTTCTTTGACCCAAACAAAGACTGAACTCATTACCTCTGGTAGAGCAATGATTTTCGTGCCTCCACCCTGAGCCATGTCTCTACGACCTCCACCCTTTCCATCTAATTGACTAGCTACAAATTGCATTAGATCTCCTGCATGGATAACTTCAGGTATTCCTTTGGTTAACCCTGAAACTAATGAAATTTTATCTCCTTGAATTACAGCTAATACAACTATGCTCTCTGCTAGCTTATTTTTTACTTGATCCACTGTATCCCTGAGTGTTTTTGGATCAACACCCTCTACAACAACTGATAAAACATTTATGCCACTGATTTGTCTGGCTTGCGATAAAAGATCTGAGCCTGCCTTACCAGATATTTTTGATTGCAAGCTTGCGTTTTCTTTTTCTAGCCCCTTTGATTCGGCTATCAAAGATTTTGCTTTTTCAAGGATATTTTTTGGACTTGTTTTAAATACAGTACATACGCCCTCAAGATCTTGCTCTAATCTATCAAAATGATTCAATACAGCCTCGCCGGTTACAGCTTCAATACGACGAATACCTGCAGCAATACCCGCTTCAGATATGATTTTAAATACACCAATGTTACCTGTGCGAAGAGTATGCGTACCCCCACAAAGCTCAATAGAAAATCCATCACCCATTGTTAGAACTCTTACCTCGTCGCCATACTTCTCACCGAATAAAGACATAGCTCCTTTTTCTTTAGCAGTCTTCATGTCGCAAACCTCAGTTATTATTAAGGTATTACGACGAATTTCTTCATTAACGATCTTTTCGATGATTTTCTTTTGCAAGGAGCTGAGAGCATTTGGATGACTAAAATCAAATCGAAGACGATTGCTATCCACCAAGGAGCCTTTTTGCAAGACATCATCACCCAAAACTTTTCTTAGGGCTGCATGCAACAAGTGGGTTGCAGAGTGATTAATTTCAGTCGCTAATCGGATGCTCATATCGACCGTAGAATCAACTTTTTCACCAACAGACATAGAACCATTAGAAAGAATACCAATATGCAAGTAATGTTCACCGTGTTTTTGACAGTCTGTTACAGAAAACTCAGAAGAATCAGAAATCAACAGTCCATGATCTCCTACCTGTCCTCCAGATTCTGCATAAAAGGAAGTGCTGTCTAGAACTACTGCAGCTTCTTCACCCTCTGAAATACCTTCAACTAAATTACCATTAAGTATTATAGCTACAATATTTCCTTGGATTACAGATGATCCATAACCATTAAACTTAGTCTTTCCACTAAGTTCAAAATTTTGAGCATACTCAATATTAAATTTTCCGACCGATCTTGCTTTATCTCGTTGTGCCTCCATACATTTTTCATATCCACACATATCAAGTGTAAGACCCTTTTCTCTCGCAATATCATTGACTAAATCGACAGGAAAACCATATGTATCATAAAGTGTAAAAACTATATTACCTGGAATTATAGTGTCATTTAATTTTTCCAAAAAGGAGTCCAGTAAAGATATACCTCTATCTAGGGTCTTCTGGAACTGCTGTTCTTCCTTTAGAAGTACTTTTTCAACGTTAGTTTTAGCCTTAATTAATTCTGGATATGCTTCCCCCATAATCAAGCAGAGGTCTGGAACTAAAGAATAAAAAAATGGTTGTTTTTGTCCTAGTTGATTTCCATGACGAATAGCTCTTCGAATGATACGTCGTAAAACATAGCCTCGACCTTCGTTTGATGGAAAAACCCCATCTACTATCAGAAAACTACAAGAACGAATATGGTCTGCTATTACCCTGAGAGACTTATTTTCAAAATCTTTTGTGTTAGTTGCTTTAGCAACAGACTTCAGCAAGGATTGAAAAAGATCTACCTCATAATTATTGTGGACGCCCTGCATTACTGCAGCTATTCTTTCAAGGCCCATTCCTGTATCGACAGATGGATTTGGGAGGGGCTCCATAGTTCCATCTGCTTTCTTTTCATATTGCATGAAAACTAAGTTCCATATTTCAATATAACGATCAAGATCGTCATGCTTACTTCCAGGCGGTCCACCAGATACTTCCTCACCATGATCATAAAATATTTCTGAGCAGGGGCCACAAGGACCTGTTTCTCCCATCTGCCAGAAATTGTCATCGCCCAATCTAGAAAAGCGGTTTGGATTCACACCTACTTCGTTGAGCCATATTTTTTCTGCTTCCGTATCTGTTTCGTGAACAGTAATCCATAGGCGCTCTTCAGGCAAGCCAAGCTCTTCTGTCAAGAATTTCCATGCAAATATAATTGCCTCGTGCTTAAAATAATCACCGAAGCTAAAGTTCCCTAGCATTTCAAAAAAAGTATGATGTCTGGCTGTATAACCTACATTTTCTAGATCGTTATGTTTTCCTCCAGCTCTCACACATCGTTGCGAAGAAGTCGCTCTGAGATATTTACGGTTCTCTTTACCTAGAAACATATCTTTGAATTGAACCATGCCGGCATTTGTGAATAACAAAGATTGGTCATTAGTAGGCACTAGGCTACTGCTGCTGACCAACTTATGGTTATGCTTCTCAAAATAATCAAGGAAGGATTGTCGAATTTTAGAAATTTTCATAATAAATTTAACCCACAACCTTATCTGAGGTATTTAAGAAGATTTTATAGCATTGCCAAATAAAATCTAATTTTTCCTGAGAGTTACGCAATAATGCTAAAAGCTTAGATTGCTCTCTAAAAATTTCTTGTTTCCTAACAAATGTAAGTGCAGATGAAATACAGTCTGACCGGCTTCAGCACCATTATTAATTACTATTCGGAAAGCTTCGCTTATTCCCGCTTCTTTCGCTATATCGCAAGCTACAAGCAACAAATGTCCCAACAAGCTCTCATCCACCGGAGCAGCATTTGCAAGCATAGGGATAGCCTTTTTGGGAATAACCAGCAAATGCGTAGGAGCCTGAGGTTCTATATCCTTTATAGCAATACATTGCTCATCTTCGTATACTATATCTGCGCATATATCCCCATTAATTATTTTTTCAAAAAGCGTTTTATCTGTCATTTTCTAAACAACCTCAACTAAAATTAATTAACCAACTATACATTAACTAAACATTAACTGAGTTTTTCATCGGCGTTTAACTGGCGAGCTTCCGTTTCAAGCATTATTGGAATTCCATCTCTAATAGGGTAGACGAGTCCACTTGCACGGCAAACAAGCTCATCACTGTCTTTGAGATACTCAAGTGGAGCCTTGCTAACTGGACAGACCAAAATGGATAATAAATTTTTATCAATCATGCTAATCCTTAATGTAAGATCGTAAAATGTAAGTTTAAGTCAAAGGCGGAAGTAAAACTATGGAACAAGGGGAAAATATTTCATTACTAATTGTGGATCTAGCCTTACATCAAGCCAATTTATTCTCCAATCAAGGTGTGGACCTGTTGCTCTACCGGTAGCACCAACCTTACCTATTAAGTCTCCTCTCTTTACTTTATCGCCAACATCAACACTTACTTCGCTGAGATGAATATAGGTCGAGCTAATTCCAAAACCATGTGAAATAATTAAGGTCCCTCCAGAATAAAACATATTAGGATGCACAAGCTCTACAGCACCTGGAGCAGGTGCAAAAACAGGAGTACCTGTTGGAGCTGCTATATCTAGACCATAGTGCGGATTACCTGGATATCCATTATAAAATCTTCGGCTCCCGTAAACACCAGTAATAGGGCCCTTCAACGGCATAACAAAGCCAGATAAAAAATCTAGTTTATTATTTATTTTTGCCCTTGCAATCCAAACTTGTTCTGCCTCTTTTTTTATTCTTGCGCTTAACGAGCTAGGGGGCTTTACGGTATTTTGGGGGACACCAAAAATTTTTTGCTCTTTATATTCTCTTTGATGAACCGAAAATATATATAATTTTTCTTCATTTTTTTTATTAATTGAGCGGAAAGTAATATTTTCGGGAGCATTACGACCAAGACCAAAAATAAAAAAACCGCTTTCATCAACCCTTATATCTCTACCCATCAGCTCTACTGACGTACCTGGATCTACCTGACCAGATGCAATAGAGCCCTGGGAGAGCTGGCCATTTATTTCGACTCCAAAAAGGCTGAGGGGCACTGAAAGCAATGCAAAAAATAATGTATTTTTTAAACTCGTCATTAAATAATTAAAATATCCAGTTAATTGTTTTTTATTATTTACAACATGCGGATATATGCTCAGATTTAAAACCACGGTACTTTAGGAAATTATTTATTTTCACTTTTTCATTGAATTCGCAGCTATTACTATAACCATATTTTTTTATTAAAACTTTTTTAGCTAATTCGAACCAATCTGCTCCACATTCTGTTACAACTTTTACCGTTATATCATTTGAAATCTTGTAGTTTTTTAGCTCAGCAACAATTCTATCTGGCCCGTGTCCTTTTTTTATCCTTGTTGCTGCAATCATTTCAGCAAAGCGAAAATCAGACTGAAGATTTGAATCTCTTAAATCTATCATTACATCGAAGATTAGCTTAGATTCATCCGGAAATATTTTGACTAACTTTTGTAATAAATCATCGAACGAGTGCTCTCTTCGAGAAAGTAATGTCATCGCACGATATTTAACATTGACGTATTTTTTTATCTCTTTTTTATTTCCCATAAAAATAAAGCCAATCTTTTACATTCCGCTACAAGTGCTATGGGTCATTAAAAAACCATACTTCGTACCCAAGTATGGTTTTATATAGCAATATTAATAATTTATTTTTATTCTGTCACCCTGATTTCACTATCATCTATTGTGTCATTTTTCTGAGCCGCCTCAGCTTTGTTTTCTTTTTTTAATACCGGCATTAACTGTGCTCTAATTTTTTCTTCAATTTCATTGGCTATGCTTTCATTTTCGCGTAAATATTCACACGCGTTAGATTTACCTTGGCCAATTTTATTTCCATTGTAAGCATACCAAGATCCTGCTTTTTCAATTAAATCACATTTAACACCAAGATCTATTACCTCACCTAAATGATTTATCCCTTGTCCGTATAAAATCTGAAATTCACATTGCTTGAATGGAGGTGAGATTTTATTTTTGACCACTTTTACCCTTGTTTCATTTCCAGTTATCTCGTCGCCTTCTTTCACTGCTCCGATTCTACGAATATCTAAACGAACTGACGAATAAAACTTCAGTGCATTGCCGCCTGTAGTCGTTTCAGGGTTGCCAAACATTACGCCTATTTTCATACGAATTTGATTAATAAATATCACTAAACAATTTGCATTTTTGATATTACTAGTTAATTTACGTAAAGCTTGAGACATTAATCTTGCCTGAAGGCCCACATGGTGGTCTCCCATTTCACCCTCTATTTCTGCTCTTGGGGTAAGTGCTGCAACAGAATCTATTACTAACACATCTATGGTTCCAGATCTTACTAACATGTCAGTAACTTCAAGAGCTTGTTCACCTGTATCCGGTTGGGAAACAAAAAGGTCATCTACTTGAACACCAAGCTTTTCTGCATACACAGGATCCAAAGCATGCTCTGCATCTATAAAAGCACATGTACCACCAACTTTTTGTGCCTCTGCTATAACCTGAAGTGTTAACGTAGTTTTACCAGAAGACTCAGGTCCATAAATTTCAACTACCCTGCCCTTTGGTAGCCCGCCAATTCCAAGGGCGACATCTAACCCTAAGGATCCAGTAGAAATTGCTGGTATCGCTTGATGCTCTTTGTCCCCCATTCGCATTACTGTACCTTTACCAAACTGTCTTTCAATTTGCGATAGTGCTGCTTGAAGGGCTTTTTCTTTATTGGGCTCCATAATAACTTCCTTTTTTCTTATATAATTTTTAATTGCATCACATGATTTACTAATTTTAACCTAAATTTTGACTACTGTATAGTCATACAGTAGTCAAAATATTTCAATTTACTCGCACATAGGATTTTCCTATATCAAAATATTTTGATATAGGAGCAAGCATATGTTAAATTATGATTATAATTCTATTCAATTTTAGATATTTATAAAGTTATGAAAGATATTTGTTTAAAAGCGCCCATCGATTTCTGTATAATCTCGCACAATTTCATATGTCAGGTATACGGAGAATAATAAAATGCCATTTGTAGTCGGCGAAAACTGCATAAAGTGCAAATATACTGATTGTGTAGAAGTATGCCCAGTGGATTGTTTCTATGAGGGACCAAATTTCTTAGTAATCCATCCTGATGAATGTATTGATTGTGCCCTCTGTGAACCAGAGTGCCCTGCTGGAGCAATATTTTCTGAGGATGAGCTCCCAGAGGATCAAAAGGTATACCTGGAGCTTAATTCCGAGCTATCTGAAATTTGGCCAAATATTACTGAAGCAAAAACACCGGCGGAAGATGCTGAAAAGTGGGATGGGATAAAAGGAAAACTGGAACATCTAGAGCGATAATACTAAAAATCTAATGGGCTACTCGACGCATTCAAAGCAACTTAGATAGATATCCCTAGGGTCATTTAACACTTCCAAAAAACCAAATTTTTTGTAAAGATTATTAAATTTAATCAGTAACTCTGGAGCAAAAGTTGACACTAGAACAGATTTTCCTAAATATTTAATTTGTGCATTTCCAATCTGGTTCAAAATTTTCTCTTGAAAGCTTAATGGCCTAATCAATTCAAGTAATTCGTAATTATCAAGTTTTGCTATATTAGCAGCTGCCGAAATAGCCTCATTTAATCCACCCAGCTTATCAACTAATCCTAATTCTAACGCTTTTTCGCCAGTCCAAACTCGACCTTGTGCTATGAGTCCTACCTTTTTGACACTGGCATTTCTTGCTTCGGCAACAATTCTCAAAAACTTACTGTAGGTGTAATCTACCCCAGATTGTATAACTTGTTTAGCATGATCAGACATAGGTCTTGATATCTGATATATGTTCGATAGTGTTGTTGTATCGACACCATCACTCCTGACTCCAATATTTTGTAGAGTTTCTTCGAATGTGGGAACGATTCCAAAAACACCTATAGATCCAGTAATTGTTGTTGGGGTAGACCATATCTCTGTAGCCCCCATAGCTATCCAGTACCCACCAGATGCTGCTACAGAACCCATAGAAATTACTACTGGTTTACCAAGTTCTTTCAAAGCTATTATATCTTGACGAATCGCTTCAGAGGCAAAGGCACCTCCTCCCGGACTGTCTATTCTAATCACTACAGCTTTAATACTATCATCCTTTTTGGCCTGCTTTATGAGCCGAGACATACTGTCACTACCTATTTTTCCGTTTGGTTGATCTCCAATCTCGATAGGTCCACTGGCAGTTATTAGAGCGATATGATTTGTGTTGTCTCTTACTTTCGATGGATATATTTTTTGCTTAATATGCCTCATATAGTTCGAAGAGTCGATGTACTGATAGCCTCCGTCATCATCCATCCCAGATACTGAGATTAGATAATCTATACTGTCTTTTCTGTTAGATATTTTGTCTATGAGACCAGCATTGAGTGCCAATTTAGCAGCATCTCCTTTGTAATTTAATAATTTTTTTCCCAGATTATTTGAATAATCATTTAAAAAATTTTCTGGTAAATCTCTGGATTTCTCAACTCGTTTTGTATATGCGTTCCATAAGTCATTCACCCAAATTGAGGTATGCTCTTTAGACTCGTCAGACATACTATTGCGAGTAAATGGTTCAATTGCATCTTTATAAATGCCGACTCGAAAAACATTAACTTTAATCTTGAGTTGATCTAAAGCATCCTTAAAATAACTATTATATCTACTATAACCCTCAATCATCACTGAACCCATCGGATTAAGATGGATTTCATCAGCAAAACTTGCTAGGAAATATTGTTCTTGGTTATAGCTATTTCCGATAGCAGTGATGGATTTACCACTAGACTTGAAGCGTGTCAGAGCTTTACCTAATTCTTCAAGCTTGCTTATCCCGCCACCAGTGAAATAATCTAAATCTAAAACCAGATTAGTAATTCGCTTATCGCCAGATGCATAATCAATCGTAGTAATAAGTTCTGAAAGTAATGTTTCTGTCTCAACGCCACTTTTTTCCATGAATTTTTTTAGTGGAGAATCATAGGTTTTTTGCTCCACTAAAGCACCGATAGGGGATATTTTTAGAGCAGCTTTATCTGGTAAAGGTTGATCACCGTTTTCCAGAGAAATTACAAGAATAAAAATAGATATACAGACTATGAATAAGCTTGCTAAAACCTGAATACATATTATGAGGGTTTTGCATATTCTTTTAAAAAAATTTAGAAAGTTCAATTTTGGTCTACCTGATAAAGTGAATATTGCTTCCATCTACTATGTAGCATAGCAACGATAAACATGATCACTAGTATTAATATTTCTAGAACATCCAAGTAACTAGAATCCGGTGAAAAGTAATTATTAACAGCTACTATAAAATATAATAGTGTCACAAAGCATAGCATCGATATGGTTTTATACTTTTCTTTGTATATACCGGGCAGTAGCAGGCATATCGGCAAGTACGTAAAAATTATTATAGTAATCGGATTAGATTTTAAAAGGCTATTAAGCAGTAATACGAAAAGAAAACTTACTATACTTACCCAAGTCAGTTTACGACATATACGTAATTTTTTTTCTAGATTAATAATGAATTTAACTTTCATGTTAAAAGTATTCTCAACTTAAAGATGAATTGTTAATAGTTTTGCCAAACTAGCAATTCTTTTACCAAGGGCAATACATAAGTCTGATTCGTCATTTGTGATGCCATTGAAGTCTTTGCCTGTTTGACATGAAGCACCGTAAGGTGTTCCTCCCCTTTGAGTATTATGGAGAGCCTGCTCGCTATAAGGTAGCCCAGCCAAAATCATACCCTGATGAATTAGAGGTAACATCATAGTCAAAAGAGTTGTCTCTTGCCCGCCATGCAAAGACCCTGTAGATGTAAAAACTCCAGCTGGTTTACCTATTAAATCTCCATTAATCCAGATATCTCCAGTCATATCTAAAAAATACTTTAATGGAGCAGCCATATTACCAAAACGCGTAGGACTTCCAAGAATTAAACCTAAACTCTCTCTTAAATCTTCTTGAGTACAATAAAGGTGTCCTTTATCTGGAATATCTGATTGAGAGCTTTCGCAAACATTCGAAACAGGCGGAACAGTTCTTACTCTGGCTTCTAAACCAGACATTTCAACACCATCTGCTATTTTTTCAGCCATTTTTTTTGTATTGCCATTATGGGAATAATAAAGGATTAAAATATAGCCCATTAAATAATCTCCAATGCAATCTCAGGAGGCCGCCCTATGACAGCTTTATTACCATTCGTTATTATAGGGCGCTCTATTAGCTTTGGATAGGAGACCATAGTCTCTATAAGCTCACTTTCTGTTTTTGTATTATCTGATAAATTATTTTCTTTATAGGCGCTCTCAGTTTTTCTTAAAAGCTCCCTAGCTGTAATACCAAGCTTTCTTAAAATGCCCTCGAGATCCTCAAATGATGGTGGCGTATCAAGATAGAGTATAATATTTAATGGAACGTCCGAAGCCTCCAGGAGTGCCAGGGCTTGTCTGGATTTTGAACAACGTGGGTTGTGATAAATACTGATCATATTGTTTGAAAATTTCCTTGTTATAATTCAATAAATTAGTCTATTTTAGCTAAAAAGCTGTCTATAGGGCTAGCTAGGTTTGCATATTAGGAGGGCAAACATGAATTTTATGCAACCGAAACTAAATATTATGATAATGTTTTTAAAATATTTCTTTCGTCGCTTTAAAGAGGACGAGTGCAGCCACACTGCCTCTGCTCTAACATTTATGACCTTATTTGCCCTAGTTCCGATGATGACCTTAATGTTTTCATTATTAACGTTAGTGCCTTTTTTTCTCGGACTGGAGGATAAAATACAAGATTTAATTTTTAATCATTTTGTTCCACAAAGCGGAAAAGAGATACAAGAATATTTAAACAATTTTTTAGATCAAGCGCGAGAGCTTTCGATTATAGGCGGGGCGGTGCTTTTGATAACATCTTACTTGATGTTATCAAGTATTGAGAAAGCTTTTAATAAAATTTGGAATAACACTAGATCTAGAGGAGGCCTCTATAGTTTTGTTTTATATTGGTGTGTTCTGAGCATATGTCCATTACTGCTTGGTTTTGGCCTAGTTACCCAAACCTATTTCTTTTCATTTCAATTGTTGTCTAATAATAATATATTTTTTATAGCAAGCTTTTTCATGCATATTATCCCATTGCTCCTTACATGGGTGGTATTTAGTTTCATTTTCATTGCTATTCCAAACTGTAAAGTATCTAAATATTATGGGGCTACAGGAGGTTTATTTGCTTCAATATTTTTTGAACTTGCAAAAACACTCTTCGGTACGATCATATCTTATTCTAGTTATGCAAGTATTTACGGTGTTTTCGCTGTATTTCCTATATTTTTGATCTGGATCTATTTGGTTTGGATGATTGTTCTGGCTGGAGCTGAATTAGTAAGATCTTTAGAAACGTTTAAACAAGCTTAATTTAGCTTATGGCATACTCGCTATTCCCAACCTAAAGCTGACTTAATGAGAGGTTTGCTGAGCTTACGTTTTTCTTGCAATGAAAATTTCTCTAGAATATCGAGACAATTCATCAATGAGTTCATCTCTCTGGGTGATCTAGCAATTATAAATTGAGCTAGATCATCAGTAATCTTCATTCCTCTCCTCAGGGCACGAAACTGAATTATTTTTGATTTAGATATATCATCTAGACTGGCGAGCTGGAATAAAGAACCAGACGAAAGTCTTGAGTGAAGATCAGGTAGATTCAATGATAATTCGCGGGCGGAGCAATTTGCACCAATCAGTAAAGATCCACTCGAATCTTTGATTCGATTATAAAGATTAAAAAGTTGTCGCTCCCAGTAGATATTCCCAGAAATAGCTTGGATATTATCAAGGCAGATTAGTGATACTTCATCAAGATTTCTAAATAGCTCTTCAGGAGAGTAATCTAAGAATTCTGATAAAGATAAATATTGAGCTGATAAATCCTGAGTCAACGTATTGTGACAACTCGCCTGTAGTAAGTGCGATACGCCACTACCTTGTCCACCCCAAAGATAGACAAAAGAGTTTTTTTTAGACAACAACTGTTTCTGAAGAACCGCAACAGCAACAGCATTATCGCTACCTGTTTGTAAGAAGAAGTTTTCAAATGTTGCGTCATCTTTTAGGTTAACATTTAAAATAAGTTGTTCAGACATCAATCACCCACAACATAAATTGTTTTCGTTCAAAAGATCTAATAATTTTAAGTTTATAAATTTAGGTATTTTATATATAAAAAATTATTCATAATACAATTATATCAGTTGATAGAAGATAGAGGCATTATCTAACTGTCTGTCTGTTTGTTTTTTTTGATATAAAATAGATATTCTTTGAATCTTGCTAAAAGGGAATATTTAGGCGCTACTGATGATTAATTTATTTAAGGTAATTAAAAATTATGTATGATAAAAGTATTACCCCTTTGAGCTATAAAGATGCTGGTGTGGATATAGATGCAGGAAATATTCTCGTAGAACGAATTAAAAGCGTCTCAAAGGATACGCAGCGACCTGAGGTCTTATCAAGTCTTGGTGGATTTGGGGCGTTATTTAACTTGCCGACTGGCTACAGGGAACCTGTTCTTGCATCAGGCACAGATGGTGTTGGTACCAAGTTGAAACTCGCGATAGATCTTAATATTCACGATACAATAGGAATCGACTTAGTAGCGATGTGCGTGAACGATCTTTTAGTTTGTGGTGCAGAACCATTATTTTTTCTTGATTATTATGCAACTGCAAAATTAGATATTGATGTAGCGGCATCCGTAGTTTCCGGAATTGGCGTAGGCTGTAAATTAGCTGGTTGTTCCTTGGTAGGTGGGGAAACTGCTGAAATGCCTGGAATGTATACGGGATCAGATTATGATCTTGCCGGGTTCTGTGTCGGTATAGTAGAAAAATCAGAGATCATAGACGGTAAGAGCCCTAGGCAGGGTGATGCACTAATTGGTATAGCATCTAGCGGCCCTCACTCTAATGGCTATTCATTAATAAGAAAAATCATCGAGGTATCTCAAACAGATATAAAAAGTGAGCTTGTTGGCAAAGTTTTGCTCTCAGAAGCACTGCTAGCTCCCACAAAAATCTATGTTAAATCTATCTTATCCTTGATAAAGAATCCTAATGTAAATGTTCATGCACTTGCACACATTACTGGTGGTGGGCTTCTAGAAAATATTCCTAGAGTACTTCCTAAAAACACTAAAGCAATCATCGATCCAATGAGTTGGGATGAGCCTCCTATTTTCGACTGGCTACGAAAAAAAGGTAACGTTGACCCGTATGAAATGTATCGAACCTTTAATTGCGGTATTGGTATGATTGTATGTGTGCCAGCTACAATGGCTAAAATATCTATAGATATCTTAAGCTCTTCAGGTGAAAACGCATTTATTATTGGCGAAATAACACGAGCTGAAGACGGCGAAGAAAAAGTTATACTAAAAGGACTATAGAGAGTTATACCAATGTATAAAGCCAGATTAGCTGTTTTATTGTCAGGAGAAGGTAGCAATCTACAAGCACTAATAGATGCAACTCAAAAGGGCATAATTAAAGCTGAGATTGTTCTTGTAGTAAGCAATAAGTTTGATGCTGGAGGACTAAAGCGGGCACAAAAATCTGGTATTGAAAATATTGTTTTGGATAATCTTCGATATGCAGATAGAAGAAGCTTTGATTGTGTACTGGAATCAAAACTAAAAAAATACAATCTTGATCTAATTATTTTAGCTGGTTTTATGCGAATTCTTACCTCAGATTTTGTTGAGGCTTTTGCTGGACGAATACTAAACATTCATCCATCTCTCTTACCCAAATATCGAGGTCTCCACACGCACCAGAAGGCACTAGATGCCGGTGATAAAAATGCAGGTGCTACTGTCCATTTTGTGACTAGTGAGCTCGATGGAGGACCGTCAATTATTCAAGCTGTGGTTCCAATTTTGAAGAACGATACGGTCGATGCGTTAGCGAGTCGTATACTAACCAAGGAGCACCAAATTTATCCATTAGCAGTGAAGTTATTTTGTGAAGGCCGTCTATCCTTGGTAGATGAAAAAGCAGTATTCGATTCAGCTGTATTACCTAAAAATGGACTTAGATTTACTGACGAATTAAAAAAGCCAGAGCAAGATATATGCTAAAATTAGTAATTTTCTGTACTATAAATAAGATGTTTTGCGTAGCAAATAATCAAATACTAAAAAAAAAATTAAAGTTGCCTCAATACCTCTTATTAAAGAACCTGAGCTGTATTTCAATTTTTTTATTTTTTTCTGTTTTCGTTCAAGCTAAAGAGATAAAAAAAATTAACCCTCTTGCACTTGAAGAGCATTATCTTAAATATACCAGCTCTTATAATGGAATTAATCTCGAAGCCACACGGTCATTAAAAAATAATCTTGGTGTTTATACTCAAGAGGCAAACGCAAAAAATATTTTGGGTGACGTTAGGGAAATCTCAGTATTTAAAATTGATGAAAATGGAAGTATTTCGGAAATTGAATACAAGCTAACAAAAAGTGTATTGGGTATAAAAAAAGAAGAGATCTTAACCTATGATCAATCATTAGGTGTTGCAAAGTATCGCGCTAAGAAAAAAAAACAACAAATTTTTAAGCGAGACGCTCACCTCAATAATCTTACCTCACAAATAAAATTACAAAGCGATCTAATCAACAAAGCTCAGCTATTGAGCTATGCTGTGATCAGAAAAGGTAAGATAAAAATTTTAAATTATACCATTATGGGAGAGGAATTTCTCAAAACAGAGTTAGGGATCATCAGCACGCTTAAACTTAAAAGAATAAGACAAAAAAGCAACAGAGAAACATTTTTATGGTTTGCACCTCAATGGAACTACTTGCTTGTAAAGCTCGAACAAAAAGAAAAAGGAGGAGAAAATTACACTATGTTACTGCGAGATGGTAGTTTAAATCATACCAATTTAATGAAATAAAATAATGAAAAGCACAAAGAAATTGCTTATTGTTTGACAAAGCAATTATGCTTTCGGCAAAGTAACTCCTGTCTGCCCTTGATATTTCCCGCCACGGTCGGCATAAGAGACCTCACAAACCTCATCAGACTCAAAAAATAACATCTGAGCTACTCCTTCATTAGCATAAATTTTCGCGGGTAAACTCGTTGTATTTGAAAATTCTAGTGTTACATGTCCTTCCCATTCTGGCTCTAAAGGGGTGACATTGACAATTATACCGCAACGCGCATAAGTAGATTTACCTAAACATACTGTAAGTACATTTCGTGGAATTCGAAAATATTCAATAGTACGCGCTAATGCGAACGAATTTGGAGGGATGATGCAGTGGTCACCCTGAATATCAATAAATGCATCTTCATCAAAGTGTTTCGGGTCAACTGTTTTGGAGTGAATGTTGGTGAATATTTTAAATTCACTGGCACATCGAACATCGTAACCGTAACTTGAAACGCCATAAGAGATGATTTTTTCAACAGAAGTATCTGATTCACGCACTTGTTGTTCAAAAAAAGGTTCGATCATATCTTTTTCTTGAGACATTCGCTTAATCCATTTGTCAGATTTGATACTCATATATTCTCAATTCCTATTTCTTTAAACATACTATATATATCATAATACCCTGTTGGATCAGTTGATAAAAGCTCCTAAATAAAAGTTATTCAATAATAATTTCTGGGGAACTTGGGGCTGCGATATCTGCTAATTTTTGTATTATCTTTCCTATGGCCTGGTAGTAAATTTTACTTACATCACTTTTGGGATTAGCATATACACAGGGTTTACCCTGATCTATGTGCTCACGAATATCAATAGATAGTGGCAACACTCCTAATACTTCTGATTTGTATTCAGAGGCTATTATTTCAGCGCCATTTTTGCCAAAAATATACTCATGATGGCCGCACTGACTACAAACATGTATAGCCATATTCTCGATCACTCCGAGAACAGGTATGTTTACCTTCTTAAACATTTCAATGGCCCTACGAGCATCTAGTAGAGCAATATCTTGAGGTGTGGTTATAATAACTGCACCAGATAACCTAGCCTTTTGAGCCAATGTAAGCTGTATATCTCCGGTACCAGGTGGCATATCGACAATAAGATAATCTAAACTACCCCAAATTGTTTGAGTAAGCATCTGCATTAATGCGCCAGTTGCCATAGGGCCTCTCCATACAACTGGCGTTTCTTTGGTCATAAGGTAACCTATAGACATTGTGTATAAGCCAAGTCTTTCGATTGGTAAAAAAAATTTTTTATCGACTATCTTTGGTTTTGTTTCTGCTGTGGCTCCAAGCATAATTGGTATGCTTGGACCATAGATGTCAGCATCAACAATACCCACTTTATTTCCATCCGACGCTAGGGCAAGGGCTAAATTAACTGCTGTAGTTGACTTGCCAACGCCACCTTTACCGGATGCGACAGCAATAATATGCTCAACTTTTGAAAGGCCTGCTTGATCAACCCCGGTAATCATCATTACTCCTCGTAAAACTGGTGAAAATTTAAGGAAAAACCTTTATAGTTTAACATTTCGATAATATAGCTTACTGCAATTGATGGGTATGCATAATATACACTAGTCACTGAATTTTTTGCCCATATAAAATTAAAAAGTAATAGCGGCCCATTATAATGACAGAAAAAGCTAAAAACCGTCGAAAAATCCTTATTACTAGCGCATTACCATATGCTAATGGGCCAATACATCTTGGACATCTAGTAGAGTATATTCAAACAGATATTTGGAAGAGGTTTCAAAATATCCGTGGTCATGAATGCTACTATGTTTGCGCTGATGACGCTCATGGTACCGCGATAATGCTCAAGGCTGAAGAGCTTAGCATCAGTACTGAAGAGCTCATAAATCAAGTGCATGCTGAGCATAAGGAAGATTTTGAGGGATTTTTGATAGATTTTGATAATTATCACACTACACATTCCAAAGAAAATAAAGAACTTTCAGAATATATATACAAACAACTCAATAATAATGGTCATATAGCTGTTCGTGAAATCACTCAAGCATACGATCCGGAAAAAAACCTTTTCCTGTCTGATCGTTATATTAAAGGGGGCTGTCCAAAATGTAAGGCAAACGATCAATATGGAGATAACTGTGAGGTATGCGGTGCAACCTATGCTTCACTGGATTTAATAAATCCAATTTCAACAATTACCGGTGTACCACCTATAGCAAAAAAATCGACACATTATTTTTTTAAGTTGCCTATATTTTCAGAATTTTTAAAAGTATGGACTAAAGCTGGCCACCTACAAAATGAAATATCAAATAAACTTAACGAGTGGCTCGACTCAGGCTTAAATGAATGGGATATAAGTCGAGATACCCCTTACTTTGGCTTCCAAATACCAGGAACAACAGGAAAATATTTTTATGTTTGGCTAGATGCACCAATTGGGTATATGGCTAGCTTTAAAAACTTGTGTTATCGATCGCATCTAAAATTTGAAGAATTTTGGAAGAAAAATTCTAAAACAGAACTTTATCATTTCATTGGTAAGGATATCATTAATTTTCATGCTTTATTCTGGCCAGCCATGCTAGATAGCTCCGGATTTAGAACTCCAACCAAAATTTTTGTTCATGGGTTCTTAACTGTGGATGGGAAAAAAATGTCTAAATCGAGAGGTACTTTTATTACAGCAAAAAGCTACCTTAAAAATCTGAACCCAGAATATTTAAGATATTACTATGCATCAAAAATTTCATCAGGAATAGATGATTTAGATTTGAATTTAGAAGATTTTACACAGAAAGTGAATAGCGATTTAATTGGGAAAATAGTTAATATAGCAAGCCGATGTTCTAATTTTATTACTAAGGGAAATGATGGGCTACTTTCTACAAATATAGAAGATCATGCTCTATGGTCTAGGGTAGTTGGTGAGTCTGAGCCAATAGCAAGCTATTATGAAAAACGCGAGTATGGTAAAGCTATAAGATTAATAATGGCTCAAGCAGATATTATAAATGAGTATATAGCTAAAAAAGAACCGTGGCTTCTCGCCAAAGATCCTAATAATGAACAATTAGTATTAGATATTTGCTCCCTAGCAATCAATATATTCAGAGTATTGATGGTATATTTAAAGCCCATACTTCCGGAAATGGCAAAGGCTACTGAAAGTTTCTTAAATGAAAAGATAGACTGGAGCAGCCTATCAAGTCCGCTGTTAGGTCATAAAATTAATAAATTTAAGCCTTTGATGCAGAGAGTCGATCAAAGTCAGATAAAATCAATGATTGAGAATAATAACCAAGCTATTACAACCCATGATAGTAAGAAGAAAAAGGTGTCAAAAAATATGGATTCAAAAATAACGGAAGAGGTTTCCACTTTGGAACCTATCGTAGATGAAATACAGTTTGATGATTTTATGAGCATTGATCTTAGAGTAGGATTAATTACTAAAGCAGAGTATGTTGACGGAGCTGATAAGCTACTTAGTCTAGTTATTGATATTGGTATTGAAACAAGGCATATTTTATCAGGGATACGGTCTTTTCATGAGCCACAAAATCTCGTGGGAAAAATGACAGTTATTGTTGCAAATCTTGCTCCAAGGAAAATGCGCTTTGGTGTATCTGAAGGAATGGTCATAGCTGCTGGTGATGACGATGGAATCTATCTAATTTCTCCTGATAGCGGCGCAAAACCAGGACAAAGAATCACTTAAGTTGTTGCTTTTATATACAAAGCCAGTAGGCTTAAAAATTTCGACCAATAAGGCACTAAGACTTCAACTTGCAATCTGTTGAGATGAAAACATGCAGGAATTTGCTGTCATCCTATTCAGCGCTATATTTGTAAACAATATTATTCTAGTTCAATGCATAGGACTCTGCCCTTTTGTGGGCTCATCAAATAAAATTGAAATAGCAATTAGTGTAGCTGGATCAACCACAATTGTTTTAATAATATCTGCGATATTGAGCTTCCTGATTAATAGATGGATACTGATACCTTTAAATATTGAATATTTTAAGGCTATTTTTTTTATTTTTGTAATTGTAGTAATAGTTCTACTGATTAAGATGTATGTGGAAAAAAATAAACCTCTATTGCATCGAAGTATAGGGACTTTTTTACCATTGATCGCTACTAATTCCGCTGTACTTGGTGTAGCCCTTCAAAATAGTACGGAAGAGCACACCTTACTGGAAACATTTCTTTATAGTTTTGGTATATCTATAGGTTTTTCTCTAGTACTAATATCATTTTCAGCCATGCGTGAAAGAATAACTAGTGCTGATGTTCCGAAGCCATTTATAGGCTCCTCTATTACACTAATTACAGCTGGATTAACGTCATTAGCATTCATGGGTTTTATTGGATTAATTTAGATATGGAAATATACGATATTATAATCCAAAAATCCTTTTATTCTGCCTTAACGGTGTTCGTCAGTTTTTGTATTTTTTTTGGTATCTTACTTAGCTATGCATCCATCAAATTTAAGGTAGAGATTATTTCGGCTGTCGAGAAAATTGACGGTCTTTTACCACAAACACAGTGCGGTCAATGTGGCTACCCGGGCTGTAGACCCTATGCCGAGGCAATCGCTGTTGGAGATGCAATAAATAAGTGTCCGCCTGGTGGCCAAATTACAATTAACGCTCTCGCAAGTTTTTTAGATATGAGTCCGCCTAACCTGGATAATCAATATGGTTTTTCGACAGATATAAAAACTGTTGCCCTTATTCGTGAAGATGAGTGTATCGGTTGCACTAAGTGCATACAAGCATGTCCAGTAGATGCAATTCTCGGTGCAGCAAAACAAATGCATACAGTAATCGAGAAAGAATGTACTGGTTGTGATCTTTGTATTGATCCATGCCCTGTCGACTGTATAGATATGGTATCAGTAGAAAAGGATTTATCCGGCTATAAGTGGGATCAGCCACAATCGATAATTAACTCCGATAGAGCAAGAGATCGATTTGTATATCAGATAGAAAGAAAAGATAAAGAACTAGCCTCCAAAAGTGTTATTCGTAATAGGCGGCTAGCTTCCTCAAAAAATGACAAAATGACCAGCACTACTAACAATCTATTAAAAGAGGCTATGAAACAGATTGAAGCTAAAAAATCTACTCCAGAGGCCGATCATGCCAGATTCTTAAGGCGTGTTGCTAGAGCAAAAGACCAACTTCATGCTGCTGAAAAAAAACTTAAAGGATTGAAGGTTTTAACTAATGACAATAAATATAAACAAGCTGTTGCATCTGTTGAGAGTGCCCGAGTTCGTCTAGCAGACGCGCAGTCTAGTGACTCATCTAAACTTAAGCCAAATGAGCACATAATATGACCTTAACTACCTCATTGGAATCAGGGCCTGAATATAACAAGATTCCAATTACAAATTTAATATTTATTGCGTTAATTCCGGGCGTATTTGCGCTTATATTATTTTTTGGTTGGGGCTCTCTTTTAAACATCGCTGTATCGTCTATAGCAGCCTTAATCTTTGAAGCTCTTATACTTAAACTTCGTAAGCGCGCGGTTATATCTCATCTTAAAGATCATAGTGTGCTACTTACAGCCGTTCTACTAGCAATATCTCTTCCCCCATTAACTCCTTGGTGGATACCTGTGATTGGAGTTTTTTTTAGTGTTGTTATAGCAAAAAATCTTTATGGGGTTCATGGTTATCATCCATTTAATCCGGCGATGGTTGGTTATGCAGTCTTGCTTATATCTTTTCCGATTCAAATGACTGCATGGCCAGCACCAGTCAGTATGGATCTTACAGGTATTGAAGCACCCGGTTTGTGGCAATCTGTAAAAATTGTTTTCCCTTTTTTTAACTTAGATACTGCAAATACACTCAATCAAGTGGATGCCTACACGGCTGCAACACCACTTGATGTTTTTAAGCAAAATTCGAGCCTCATGGTAGACCGACTCTATAGCGGTCAGTTGTATTTTACGGAAGGAATATGGGCAGGTTATGGCTGGGAGTGGATCAATATATGCTTTTTTCTAGGTGGTTGCTTATTGCTATATAAAAAAATACTCACATGGCATATTCCATTTGGAATACTTGGGTCCCTAATAATACTGTCATCTGTTTTCTATGATAGTGGAAGCTCATTAAGTCTTGGTTCACCAATATTCCATCTATTTAGCGGCGCAACAATGCTAGGGGCTTTCTTCATAGCATCAGATCCAGTTACATCTCCAAATAGTTACAGGGGTAAGCTCTTGTATGGCACACTAATAGGTATTTTAATTTTTATAATTCGAAGTTGGGGAGGTTACCCAGATGCGATGGCTTTTGCAGTTTTAATAATGAATTTCTTTTCACCATTAATAGATAGATTAACAAGAATCAAAGAACATGAATAATAAAAAAGGTGTGATCAATGTTTAGTGGTTCGGTGTGGAAGAATATCGCTGTTTTAGGTATTGTAGCTCTAATATCAGGAATTACAGTGTTCACAATACATTCAATAACTAAAGGCTTCATTGCTAAGTCCGAAAGTAGATATGCTAAGCGGTTTCTTTTTCAAGTTGTCCCAAGCGCAAATTATACTAATGATATATTGACAGATAAAATTAATATTCCTAAAAAATATTTTTCTATGTTGGGAATTGAAAGCGGAGAGATTCACCTAGTAAAGATAAATGGCAGGCTAATTAGTATTATAGTTCCTTCAATAGCACATGATGGCTATAGCGGAAAAATTAAGATTTTAGTCGGTATTAATCTTGATGGTAGCATTGTTTCTGTAAGAGTAGTTTCTCATAAAGAAACGCCGGGGCTTGGTGATAAAATGGAAGTGGACAAGAGCGACTGGATTCTCAATTTCAACAAAAAATCTTTAAAAAATCTAGAATCCAAGTCATGGAAAGTTAAAACAGATGGTGGATATTTTGATCAATTTACTGGTGCGACCATAACACCTAACGCGATAATTAAACAGGTTCATGAAACACTAAGGTACTATGAAATGGATAAATTAAGGATTATAAAGGAGCTCGATGTATTTAATGAAATTAAGGTAAACAACAATTTTGAAGGTGGTAATTGATGTATATTCGCTCCTATAAAAGTATTTTAAATAATGGGATGTGGGAGGAAAATCAGGGGCTTATTCTTTTTTTAGGGTTATGTCCGTTAATTGCAGTCTCCAATAGTGTAGTAAAAGCTTTAGGACTAAGTATAGCAACGATGTTTGTTCTATTATTTTCAAATATAACTATCTCATTAATAAAAAAACGTGTTTCGGGCATAGTAAAAATCCCAATATTTATAATTATAATCGCTACATTTACAACTATTATTGAACTACTCATGAAAGTCTTCATATATGAGCTTTATATATTGTTAGGTATATTTATCCCCTTGATAATTGTTAATGGATTAATCTTAAATAGAGCTGAAATATTTGCATGCAAAAATAGTGTAATTAAATCTGCTTTTGATGGTTTGATTTTTGGTGTAGGTTTTTCTGCCGTTCTTATTACTTTAAGTGCAGTTAGAGAAATCCTCAGTGTCGGTAAAATTTTTATAAATATGGATCTATTGTTTGGGTCAGCCGCAGTCGATTGGAGTATAACTATTTTCAGTGAGGGATATAGTTTTTTATTATTTATGCTTCCTCCTGGAGCATTTATTCTTTTGGGATTTCTCATAGCACTAAAAAATTTAATTGACGGTAAAGTTAATACTCTTAGTGGTAATGAAAGATCTTCTTTAAAAAAAGAAACAAAAAGGGTAAGGACTACAGGGCCTGTAGCCTAATCTAATATTGACTATAGTTATTGCTAAAGATTAGCTGTCACGGACAAAGCATATAAGCGAAAATCCTTTCTCCAGCCAAATCATAGGCGTATACTTGCGTCTTTTAACAAACTCGGCTTTTTAGTCGCGAATCTAAGTAACTCGGACCCACTTATGCTACCCCCCGATTTCGAATCACTGGGAATTATTGAATCTGTACTCAAAGCTATTAAGCAATTAGGTTATGAGCAGCCATCTCCCATTCAAGCGCAAAGTATTCCTATATTGTTAGGTGGAGAAAATTTACTTGGTGTGGCTCAAACAGGTACAGGGAAAACTGGTGCTTTTGCAATGCCACTACTTAGTCGTCTTAATAAGGCACAGAAAGATCCCCAGATACTAGTTCTTACGCCAACCCGTGAACTTGCTATTCAAGTTGCGGAAGCATTTCAAACCTATGCTAGAAATATTAACAAATTTCATGTCATACCAATATATGGTGGGCAGGATATAAGTACACAGTTACGCGGGCTCAGAAGAGGAGCGCAGGTCGTTGTAGGCACTCCTGGTAGAATCCTTGACCATATCAAACGTCGAAGCTTGGTCTTAAATAAACTTAATGCCCTAGTTTTGGATGAGGCTGATGAAATGCTTCGAATGGGATTTATTGATGATGTTGAAACTATTCTTGCAGAGACGCCACCCAAATGTCAAAGAGCGTTATTTTCAGCAACGATGCCACCAACTATACGTAGAGTTGTAAAAAAATATCTAGGAGATGCTAAAGAGGTAAGCATAGCCTCAAAAACAAAAACTGTTGAACGAATTATACAATTTTATCTAATTGTCAAAGGCCATCAAAAAATGGAGGCATTAACACGTATTTTAGAGGTAGAAAAATTTGATGGAATGCTAATATTTGTTCGAACAAAATCTGCTACGTCAGAAGTTGCAGAAAAACTTGAGGCTAGAGGTTTCTCGGCATCTGCTCTTAACGGCGATCTAAGTCAAACTATACGGGAACGTACAGTAAATAGGTTGAAAAAAGGGCAAATTGATATTGTTGTTGCAACTGATGTTGCTGCCAGAGGGCTTGATGTTGAGCGAATCAGTCACGTTATAAACTATGACATCCCTTATGATAACGAAGCTTATGTCCATAGAATTGGTCGTACTGGCAGAGCTGGGAGAGATGGTAAAGCTATTTTATTCGTCGCGCCCAAGGAAAATCGTCTATTACATTCAATTGAGAAATCAACAAAACAAAAAATTACTATGATGACTCTTCCAACCGGGGATCAAGTAAGCGGTCAACGCATTCAGCAATTTGAAGACCGTATACTACAAAGTATTGAGACTAAAGATCTTGAGCGCTTCAAAGATCTTCTTCATAAATTATGTGAAAATAATAATTTATCAATATCTGACGTAGCAGCCGGGTTAGCAGCACAAGTACAACAAGATAGGCCTCTTTTTCCTAATATGCCTACGATTGATACTAGATTTAACGAGAGAAAAATACACGAAAAATCTACAAATTCTAGCTCTGGAAGATCTAAAAGAAGATCCAGTACTTCCAAAAAAAATAGCTCAGGTGATACACTTAATATGGTTACCTACAGAATGGAAGCTGGTAAAAATGATGGAGTTATGCCAAAAGATATTGTTGGCGCTATTGCAAGTGAGTCAGGAATCGATGGTAAGAATATTGGCCGTATCATGCTATATGATGATTTCAGTACAGTGGACCTCCCAGAGGGTATGCCAAACGATATATTTCAACACTTGAAACATAAAGTGAGAGTCAAGCAGCGCCTGATGAAACTTAGTGTTCTAAATAAAAATGATCCACTCAAAGAAAAAAAGAAACAAAATAAATCATTCAACACAAAAAAACATACTAAATAACTGGATTTATTAAAGTTATCTAGTATGGAGAGTAAAAGTTTCTCTATTTTTCTCAAACTCTTTTTTATCAAATGAAAAACTGTCGCCGCTGTCTATTTGAAAAGAATAACCAGATTTAATCATTAGAGAGCTAAATGTATTTAAAATTTCTTTGTGTGAAATCTTCTGTAGCGCGGATATCAATTTTTCTCTATGATCAAATGTATAATTACGTGTAATTATACATGCCCAAAATTGAGATAAGCTCTCCAATAAATTTTTAGGCTTTTCCTGTAATCTCAATAAAACTGATTCTTTTTGTTTGAGAAAATCTTCTTCGGTCATGATTTTTAATTTATCAAAAAAGTCTAATAAAAAGTTATCTATTTCTTGCCCCATTCTAATTACTGAGGCCCCAGGTGATTGAATCAATAAACCGACTCCTGGAATCCTATCAACTTTCTGATTCACCACAGCCACTATATAACCCAGTTGTTTTTTAGTGCGCAATTCATGAAAAAAATCGGATCCTATGAGCTGTTTTAATAAGATTATTGAGGCCTCTTCCTTTGGGCTATCATTTCGTCCTTGATAATATTTTAGAATAGCCAAATCGTTATGAATGATTGCTAAAGATGAGTTCAATTTCTCTTCTGAATGAATTTTATATATCTGACGATCGCCACCATAGATCTTATTCTCAGAAAGACTAATTGTCCGCGGAATGATAGATTTAGCGACTGAAGCTTCTATATTTCCACCTACAAGAAAATCTGTGGTTGCACCATAAAATATAGTTTGCATGAAATTATTAAATTGTATTATATCAAAATTTAGCATGGCTTCTGAAAGCTCTTCTGGACTCCAAGATTTAGTATCAATCTGATGAGCTATTTCCTTAACAACCTGCTTATACGGGGAATCTTTTTTTGTATTCTGCCACTCTCTCGTTAACTCTGATTTCAGTCGATAAAATAGCTTATCCTCTTGCTTTCGATGTGGTGAAAATAGCTCATTAGTAACCTCTTTTACCAAAAAAGGCAGCTTGTTATCAAATCCACTCACAAAAATAATTATTTTATTTGCTTGCCTAAAAATACCATAATTTAACCCAGCTAGTGTCGCAGCATAATTAGCTTCTTTGAGTTGCTCATTAACGACACTTAGGTATAAATCAAGCATAGCGGCATCGGTGGCATTTTTTATTAATGGGATTTTTACTGATGCATAGAATTGAGCTTTGGGAACACCATAGAAATCATCTGGGTAATGCCAAAGACGGTAATTTTCCTTATCAATTAATAATTTTGGTTTACCAGCCGATGAATTTGTTATCTTTGATTTTATTTCAAAGCTATCTGGAATAAACTTATTTGGGAGTGGTAATTTTAAGGTATTTGCTAAATCAAGCCCTCGAACTTGATCAATCTTGAATTTTTTTAAACTATATGGAGCCATATATAAGCTAGATACTTTATCAGTTTGAACTTCTGGAGATACAAGAGTAATTAAGGAATTGTTAGGTTTCATTAAACTAAGTATTTTATTAATAAGGCCTGGATCAAATTGGTTATGCAGGTAGGGGCCCCTAATTACTAAATGAGGAGGGTAGTCATGAAGCTGAGAAGAAAGCTGCATAACACGACTACTCGGGCTACTTGGCTCTTTATAGCGGAATGCAGTCTCAGCTAATTTTTTTTGCTCGGCCCAGCGCCATTCTTCTATCCCATTTTGCGAGATTAGGTTTATTTTTTGAAAAATTAAATTAATAATTTTTTTGAAGTTTTCTGCTCCGTCGGGCGTTAGACTAATACTTATATCAAAAGAGCTTCCATTTAGATCAGATAGGCCTTCTCCAGCCATAAGTGCCTCAGCCCAACCCCTCTCTTTCAATAAAGATAAAAGACTACCATGACCCTCATCTCCAATTAAGCTGGCAATATAACTAAGGGGTTTTTCTCGATAATAATCTCGCATAGAGGGCAAAGGAAAAGTTACTGTTAATTGACGTCGCTCCTGAATAGGCTCAATATTTAGAAGGTAAGGCAACATTCCATCTTTAAATAACGGTTGTTTATGTCTAAATTGTACTTTATCTGTATTTTTTACTTCATTAAATTTTGCAGTAACAACAGACTCCAATTCATCAAGACTTTTAGGAGCAAGAACAACTAGAGCCATCTTGTTTGCAGAATAATGTTCATTATGGAAACTTAGAAGATCATCTCGAACATTGCTGGTCTTCTTATTGGATAAAATATCTAGATTTCCAACACTAAATTTTGCTGCAGGGTGGTTTGGATTAACAATCTCAGATAAAACATCTCTTTGTCGACGATAGTCATTTTTTATTCTCGCCATGTACTCGGAGTGAACTGCATTCATCTCCCTATCAACATACTCAGAGTTAAATAAGGGGGCGATAAAAAATCTTGAGAAGCGATCTAGTGCTGACTCAATACTTTTAGGATCAATATCAAAAAAATAATTTGTATGCTCAAAAGATGTGTATGCATTATGAGAACCACCGTGCTGACTTATAAAGGACTGATATTCGTCTGGCGCAGGGTATCTGTCTGTTCCTAAAAACAACATATGTTCAAGAAAGTGAGCTAAACCTTGTCGATTTATAGGATCATGAGAGCTACCTACAAAAACATCAAGGGATACTGCTGCCTTGTCGGCTTTCATATCCGAAATAAGCAGTACCTTCATTTTATTTGGGAGTTCTATATAACGGTATTCAGAAGAATCTGGCTTACTTTTTTCTACTATAACTTGGTTGGTTTCTGTAAGCTCTTGAGGATTACTAAAAACATTTACCATTTCTGAAGCAAGATTTTGAGCTGGGCTCAAAATTAAACTACAAATTAATACTATATATATTTTATTCATCTAGAAGCACATTAAAAAATAATCAATTTTGGTTGTTAGGAGACGTACTTGCATTTGGCCATGCGCCATAAAGAGCTTTAACTAATGTTGCTAAAGGGATTGAAAAAAATACACCCCAAAATCCCCATATTCCTCCAAATATAATTACAGCAAGTATTATTGATACTGGATGCAAATTCACTGCCTCTGAAAATAATAAAGGTACTAAAACATTACCATCTAGAGCTTGAATTATTGCGTAAGCACCTAGTAAAAAAAATAGGTCTCCCCCCCAGCCCCACTGAAGATAGGCCACCATAACTACTGGGATAGAAACAAGAAGAGCACCTATATACGGAACTATAACTGATAATCCAACTAATAAAGCAAGAAGTGCGGCATAATTTAACCCAAAAAATAAAAATGTCATATAACTAACAAAACCAACGATTACTATCTCAATTGCTTTTCCGCGGACGTAGTTAGCCATTTGAAAGTTCATTTCTTTCCATATTTTCCACATCATAGGACGTTTAAGAGGAAGAAGATTAGATAAAAAGCCTAATAGCTTTTCTTTGTCTTTCAACATAAAAAAAACTAATAAAGGTACTAATACGACATACAGAATTAGCGCTAAAATACTTGGAAATGTGTCAAATGAAAAACTTACTAAATTTTGCGCAATACCACCAAGCTCTTTTGATGCTTGTGCCAATAGATCACTTGTTTGATTTTCAGAAAAAATTTTAGGAAATTTTTCAGACAGTAAAAAAAGCAACCCCTGAGACTGATCAACCATAGCAGGAATCTTTTCCACTAAATTTAGTGATTGTCGGCCTATCAGTGGTAAAAAAATAATTAAAATTGCTGAAAAAGTTCCAATAAAAAATAAAAATACACTAATTACCGCAACTATTCTGGGAATTCCTAAAAGGGTCAAGCGGTTTACCCCCCCTTGCAACAGGAAAGCAAAAATAAGTGCTGCAATGAAAGGCGCTATTATTTGACCAAGTGTTATTAGTACCACCAAAGCAGAAATTAACAATACCGCTAATAAAACTGTCTCTTCCTCGCCAAAATAACGGTTAATCCAGCCACCCAATACTTTCAACATTAAACTCTCCAATCTTGTGATTAGATAATACATGCAATAGGGTACGAGATCACTAAGCAAGCTACAATAATATTACTTAAATTTTCTAAACCTTCGTGCCCTAGTCGTTAAAATGTATCTATTGTTATAGATTTAATTTTATAATTAAGATTACACAAACAGTTTAGTTGCCGCATATCAATCAAAATGAACAAGTTAATAATGCTTTTTAACCATTTCCGGTATTTGATACTAATTTTTTTAGTCTTACTAGTTGTAGTTAGGCCAGCTTTAAGTGCTGAAATCAACCTTCCCCTACTAGGGGACGAATCATCTAGCAATATTTCGCCACAAAAAGAGTTTGAATTAGGCCGAGCTTGGCTTAAAGCTTATCGAAGTAGAGTTAATGAAAATCATGATCCGCTTTTAAGGGACTACTTAGAAAAACTTATCAATAAATTAGCGTCTAAAAGCCGTCTGGAAGATCGACGTATTGAGCTTATTATTATAAATAATTCAACATTAAACGCTTTTGCAGTGCCTGGAGGAATCATTGGAGTTCATACAGGATTATTTCTGTATGCAAAAACGGAAGATGAATTGGCATCGGTTATTGCGCATGAGATTGCTCATCTAAGCCAGAGACATTTTGCACGTCGCTTAAATCAACAAAAGAAAAATAGAGTTGTAAGTATGGCAGGTTTGCTTGCGAGCCTTATTTTAGCAGCAACAGCTGGAAGTGATGCAGGAATGGCTGGCTTAAGTGCAACGCAAACTATGGGAATGAATACAGCTTTAAGATACAGCAGACAAAATGAACGGGAAGCTGATAGATTAGGTCTCCAAACAATGATTGCTTCAGGTATGAACCCAAGTGCCATGTCTTCTATGTTCGAAGGAATGTTAAAACTAACCAGGCATGCAAGTAGCAAGATCCCTGAATTTCTTAGGAGCCACCCACTTACTCAAGATAGAGTTGTTGATGCTAAAAATAGAATCAATCAACTTAAGGTTAAAAATTATTCTGACAATTTTGAATTTCATTTAATGCGAGCCAGAGCAATTATTGCAATCAAGAAAGACCCTGATTTATCGCTTAACTACTTTAAAAATCAATTGAGTAACACAGGGAGGAATAAAAATGCTGCTATCTATGGTATAGCCCTCTCAAATATGGCTATGAAGGATTTCACAACAACAGATAAATTAATTAATAAACTAATGAAAATATCACCAAATGAACTTCTTTATAAAATGGCTCAGATTGAGAATTATAGAAATCAAGAAAAATATACTACTGCAATCAAAAAAACTCTTTCACTTCTAAAATATGATACCAAAAGCTACCCTTTACGTATGTCTCTTGCTGAAACATACCTTAAGGCTAATCGGTTTTTTGATTCTGAAAAAATATTAAACTCATTAGAAAATAGTCATCCAAACAACCCTGAGGTATGGTTTCAACTTGCAGAAGTTCGTGGTCTATCTGGAGATATACCAGGCGTTCACCGAGCTAGAGCAGAATATTTTATACTGATTGGTGTCTTTGACAAAGCAAGAGATCAATTAATGTACGCAAGAAAATTATTGGTCAATGACTACAATAAAAAATTATTGATTGATCAAAGGCTTAAAAATTTAGAGAGGATTGAAGAAGATATGAAGAACTTATAGTTACTCGTCACGAAAATCTAACATTCTTTGTAATGAACTCATTGCTTTTATGCTAGTACTTTTTTCTACAAATATCTCATTCTCATTTAGCTCTAAAGAATTCATCAAGTTCTTAAGATCATTTAACCCCATCCAGGGACAATTTGCACAACTTCGACAGGTAGCCCCTTCTCCAGCAGTAGGAGCAATTATAAGCTCTTTATTAGGACATGCTTGCTGCATCTTATAAAATATACCCGAATCAGTTGCTACAATCATTTGTTGATTAGGTAAATTTTTCGAGGCCTCAATTAGTTGTGAAGTTGAACCAACAAAATCTGCCATATCAGTCATGGCTTCAGGGGACTCTGGATGAACAAGCAATGCAGCATCGGGGTATACATTTTTTAACTCAATAATTCCTTTTGACTTAAACTCCTCATGTACAATACAACTTCCATCCCACATAAGCATATCAGCACCAGTTTTTTTCTGAATATAACTACCTAGATACTTATCTGGCGCCCAAAGTATTTTCTTTCCGCAGCTATCAAGATACTCAATAACATTTACAGCTATACTAGAAGTAACTACCCAATGCGCTTTTGCCTTTACAGCAGCTGATGTATTTGCGTAAACAACTACAGTTCTATCAGGATTTTGATCGCAAAATTCACTAAAATCATCCACAGGACATCCAATATCTAAAGAACATGTTGCTTCAAGCGTAGGCATCAAAACTTTCTTTTCTGGTGTTAAAATTTTAGCTGTTTCTCCCATAAACTTTACACCTGCAACTACTAGTACATTGGCCTGATGTGTGCTGCCAAATCTTGCCATCTCAAGCGAGTCAGAAACAATTCCACCCGTTTCTTCTGCCAAAGCTTGAATCGATGGATCGGTATAATAGTGAGCAACTATTACTGCATTTCTATCTTTCAATAGTTGCTTAATTCTATTCCTGTAAAAACCTTCTTCCTGAGTGGAGCGTCTTGGTTGTGCATATATAGATTTAAGATGAGACTCAATAATCTGGTCAGTCTTCGATGTAGACGATAAGCTTATATTTTTTTGATGCTGGTTAAGAGGTGTATTCATAATCAATTTTCAATAGAAGCTCATTTGTAATTTTAACATATATATAATATGCACAAAAAATAAGTCTGACCATAGAAATTAAGAAGCTTTATATATGGTGGGTCGTGTTGGGTTCGAACCAACGACCAATTCCTTAAAAGGGAACTGCTCTACCAACTGAGCTAACGACCCGCTTGAAGAGAAGGTTATCTTACTGATGGACAATGAAAAATCAAGTGTTAATTGAACTGTTAGTCTCCGACCTAAAAGTTCGTTAGTTGGACTCATTATCTGCCGTAACTAAAAATTTTCAGCAATAAAGTTTCGAGCTAATATAGCAGTATTGGTATCTCCATCTGCAATACTATTAATTATTTTCTTAGCTTTAACTTTATCGCCTTGCATAAAATAAACCTGTCCCAATTTAAACGTCGCATCCAGATATTTAAGGTGTTTTGGATAGTCCTGATGAACCGTTAAAAATGATTCATGAGCTAGACTTAGCTGACTTTGAAGTAAATATATTTCACCAAGCCAATAATGAGCATTGGCGGCATAAGTTCCATTTGGGTATTTAATATTGTGAGATTTAAAACCTGAAATAGCTTTGTCTATGTTACCTGACTTTAAATTCGCATAAGTATTATCATAGTATTCCTTCTCTTCATTTGAAAGAGGCAAAGGAAGCTTATTTTTATCGTCTATTATGCTGGTTGTAGTCTCTATAATTTTACTATTATCTATCTTTGAAGAATTATTTGCATATCTAGATTGACTGGATAACCTTTGGTCTAAATTTTGATAATTATCTTTCTGCTGTTTAGATATAAGGTCAACTTCATTTTTAAGTTCTTCAACTATACCTCTGAGAGATCTTACCTCTTGTTTGAGTAGTTGGGTCTGATAATGAGCATCAATATTTAGAGATTGAGACATAGATTTATTGGTAATATGATTATTTTTATTCGAATTATTTTTGATATTTTCAACTGGTGCTGCAGCTATAATGACAGTCGAAAAAATCATTGCATATGTTAGAATAAGGCCATTAATAAAGTAGCATATCGATGAATTTATAGTTTTCATAAGATAATATTTGATATTTTATATTATTTTAATTCTACTCTTCGATTCATAGCCCATGAATCCTCATTACTACCAGAGGAAGCTGCTTTTTCTTCACCATAACTAATAACTTCAATTAGCGAGTTGCTCACGCCTTCTTGGATTAAAAAATCTCGAACAACATTTCCTCTATTTTCTCCTAAAGCCATATTATATTCACGACTACCACGTTCATCTGCATGCCCAAGCAAACGAATTTTAGCTGGATTTGAACGTAAACTTTGTGCATGAAGTCTAAGAGCTGATCGTGCCTCAGAGCTGAGCATTACTTTATCAAATTCAAAATAAAATACACGAGGAACTTTGATATCTGTTTTTAAGGTAGAGCCCTGTATCGAGTTATTTTTTATAGATCCGGTAGTAATGCGGTCATCAGTCATAGTAGCTATGCTATTGGTCTTTGTCATTGAACAACCTACTAGAGATAATGACAAGACTATTGTGGCCAAACTATATTTATAAATTTTTTTCATTTTTGTTTTCCCTTTTTAGCAATATTTTAATTTATTAGACGACATATACCGAATTTAGTTCTATTTTATTTTGGTGACCAAGCTGGTTCACGGACGTCTCCCTGTTTACTTGGGAGAAGAAATTTTACTCCTGCATCAAGAGAAACAGCTGCTAAAACTCCTCTGTTATTTATCTTTGTAGCATAAAGTAGCATAGCACTATTTGGTGAGACTGTGGGTGATTCATCTAAACTAGTATTAGATAAAATTCTTAAATCACCATTTACTAAATCTTGTGTAGCAATATGAAATTGATGAGCGCTTCTATGAATCATCACTAAAGTTCTGCCATTACTAGCTAGCCTGGGCCTAGCATTATATGATCCTCGGAAAGTTAGGCGTTGCACTTCTCCATTTTTAAGGATTAATCTATATATTTGTGGTGATCCACCTCTATCTGAGGTAAAAACAAGAGATTTACTATCCGGTGCCCAGTTAGGTTCGGTATCGATTGCAAAATGATTTGTGTGGCGTATAAATTCTTCTTTACTTAGATCAAAAGTATAAATCTCAGGATTACCATCTTTCGATAAAACTAGTGCTAATTTTTTTCCGTCAGGTGACCATGACGGGGCTCCATTCAATCCTCTAAAGTCGGTAAGTTGCTTTCTATTAGCATTAGCTAAATTCTGACGAAACACTGCTGGTCTTCCAGTTTCAAAAGAAACATAAACTAACTCTTTTGCATCAGGGGACCAAGAAGGAGACATAATAGGGTGATTAGACTCAAGTATTAATCTTTCTCTAGCGCCGTCAACATCGGATACCATAAGTTTATATAATGTTTTGTTATTTGATTTCAAGGATGTCACATACGCAACCTTGGTAGAAAATGCACCTTCAATTCCTGTTATAGCCTCATATACCTCGTCGCTTATATGGTGAGATAGATCCCTAAGTTGTCTTTTAGATCCTTTTGCAATCTTCGTAAAGACTAATCTTGAGCTATGCACTTCCAGCAAACTGTATGTAATCTCGTAAAAATCGCCGCTTAATATTAAGCTTCCAATAACTAGATATTCAGCTCCTAGGATTTTCCAATCACGAAAATATATATCTTTAATCGTGCCTGGAAATGACAACATATTTTTTCTTGAAATGGGATCAAAAAGACCACTTCTTTTAAGATTCTCTTCGATAATTCTACTTGTATCTTCAGGAAGTTGATTCCCATAAAAAGATAATGGAGCAACTGCTATTTTTGTCGGATTGTCAATTCCCTTTGTAATATTAATAGATAGCTCAGCCGATGCTGATAAAGAAATAAAGGCAAATAGAAATATAATCAAATTAATTTTTTTCAATTTATTACAACCTCAAATCATTTGGTTTAAAAACTAACTGTAATTTCCTGAAATTTTTCTCAAATGTCTGGATATCTAATTGCTGTAACTTATCAAAACTACCAACTTTGTAAACAGCCTGCTCTGCTGATCTATCAAAGGCAATATTCCCACTTGTTTTTAGTAGCTTCACACTTATAACTTGGCCTGTTGGAACTAATTTAATGAGTAATTTTGATTCCATTCCTCTTCTTGCACTGGGCGGTCTGTTCCAGTTAGCCTCTATTCTTTCAATTATGTATGCAGAATAGCTAGAAACTATTTTTTTGTTCTTTAGTTCTAATTGCTTACTTGCTTGCAGGCTTTTCATTTCTTGCTCATCAAGAATTTTATGTTTTATTTTTTTTTCATTATTTTTTTTAGGTTTAGGTTTAGGTTTAGGTTTAGGTTTAGGTTTAGGTTTAGATTTAGGTTGTATTTTTTTTTTAATTTTTTCATCCAGATTTACCAGCTTGGCTTGTAAATACTTTGGGGGCGATACCTTTTGTATTTTTATCCCTTCGTCCCATTTATTAAAAAGAAAATAAATTACTAATAAATGCAGAATTAGACTCAAAGATATAGCCAAAATAAGTGAAGTGTGTCTAGTAAAAAATAAAATATTCAATTTCTTATAGGTGGTTCGGTTACAAGGCCTACAGACGGTGCCCCAGCATTTTGTAAACTGCTCATCAGCTCAACAACAGAGCCATAGTTTACTTTTTTATCTCCCCAAACTAGAACAGGGGTTTTAGGTTGCTGCGATAATACTTTTTTAACTTTTACTAAAATTGATTCCAGGGTCTCTTTTTTATTTTTTCCATTTCCTAGATCGATATAAAACGTACCGTCAGACTTAATTGATACAATTAAGGGGTCTTTGCTGTTTTTGTCAAGTGGTGCAGATGGGGCGCTTGGTAGTTCTACCTTCACTCCTTGCATTAACAATGGAGCGGTTACCATAAACACTATTAACAAAACTAACATTACGTCAATGTATGGAACAACATTGATTTCAGCAACCAATCGTCGCTTTTTTTTCATAGTTTTAATTATCACTTACTATGAATCCTTCGGTGCAAAATAGTAGACAGTTCTTCTGCAAACGTTTCATAACTATTATAAATTGTTTCAGCAGCTGAAGAGTATCTATTGTAAGCTAGTACTGCTGGTATCGCGGCAAATAAGCCCATTGCGGTTGCGATCAATGCCTCGGATATACCTGGTGCCACTACGGCTAATGTGGCTTGTTGAACGTTAGCAAGTCCGCGAAATGAATTCATGATTCCCCAAACTGTTCCAAATAGTCCAATATAAGGACTAACAGATGCGACACTTGCAAGAAAAGGTAGGTTTTGATTAAGTGCTTCTTCCTCTCGGGCTAGCGCAACTCTCATTGATCTTTCAGTACCCTCCATAACAGCCTCTGGCTCAACACCAGCTTGATGTGAAAGTTTGCTGAACTCCCTAAATCCTGCTCTAAATACTTCAGGTAACCCCTCACCAGCATCTGAGATTCTTATATCTTCATATAGTTTATTTAAATCTATCCCTGACCAAAAATCATTCTCAAATTGACGTGAATTATATTCAGCCTCACGGAGATAAAGCCCTCTCTGAATAATCATTACCCAAGACACTACTGAAGCAAGGAAAAGAATCAACATTACAAATTGAACTAAAAAAGAGGCATTAAAAATTAGACTCCATAAAGATAATTGCTCTGTCATGAACTAGCCCTCTTTATATTTACTATTCCACCTTGAAGTTTTTTCAACATATTACTCGGTATCGCGCATGGAGTCTTTTTATCACGACTAATACAAACTACTTTTACTTCAGCATCTATCAGCAGTTCATTGTTTCTTAGGACAGTTTGAGCAACTGCAAAAGAAGTCTTCGTAACCCTTATTATTTCTGCAGTGGCGATAATTTCATCGTCTAGAACTGCTGACTGCAGGTATTTAACGCTAACAGAGTGAACTACAAACTGGAGGCTTCCAAATAGTGCTGGTTTATCAAAACCAAAGGTTCTTATGAGCTCTGTTCTAGCACGCTCAATATATTTAAGGTAATTAGCGTAATAAACAATGCCTCCGGCATCTGTATCCTCTACATAGACCCGAATAGGTAGGCAAAACTTCTGCATCATTTATAAATAAACCTCATATTTCATTTATAATCTTATTTTTTAATCCAAAATGCTCATATGCTAATCGCGAAACTGTTCGCCCTCTCTGCGTCCGAAGCAAGTAGCCTTGCTGGATCAAAAACGGCTCGATGACGTCTTCAATAGTATTTCTTTCTTCGCTTATTGCTGCAGCCACACTATCAATTCCAACCGGACCCCCATCAAATTTTTCTATTATTGCTAGCATAACTCGTCGATCCATATGGTCAAATCCACAAGAATCAACATTGAGCATATTTAACGCCATATCAGCTATTTGTGATGTGATAACTCCATCAGCTTTAATATCCGCATAATCTCTAACTCTACGTAGTAATCGATTTGCAATACGGGGAGTTCCTCTTGATCGTCTGGCAATTTCTTGGGTGCCATTTTCATCTATTTTCACACCAAGTAATTTTGCTGATCTAGAAACTATCTTACTTAACTCTTTGTCTGAGTAGAATTCTAACCTTTGGACTATACCAAAGCGATCCCTTAAGGGTGAGGTAAGCAAACCTGCTCTAGTAGTTGCACCGACAAGAGTAAAGGGTGGTATATCCAGCTTGATGGATCGTGCTGCTGGACCCTCACCAATCATAATATCAAGCTGATAATCTTCCATCGCTGGATATATCAGTTCTTCAACTACTGGGCTCAAACGATGTATTTCATCAATAAAGAGCACATCTCCTGATTCAAGATTTGTCATTATTGCAGCGAGATCTCCAGCTTTTTCAAGTACTGGTCCAGAGGTAGTTTTTAATCCAACACCCATCTCATTTGCAATAATGTGAGCTAATGTAGTCTTTCCAAGACCAGGGGGTCCAAAAATCAAAGTATGATCAAGAGGCTCGTTTCTTTTAGAGGCAGCACTAATAAAAATCTGCATCTGATTCCTAACTACTTCTTGGCCCACATAATCTTCCAAGCTCAATGGACGAATAGCTCGATCAAAACGTTTTTCTTGTTCTTCTCCTTCTGGAGATATTATTCGATCTGTCTCTATCATTTTTCTGTATACTCATACGAAAGTAAGACATCAAACAACCAATATTTAAATTACTTGCTATTATATATTTGTTACATAAAAAATTATGATTTTACTTTACTCTTCAAAGCCAATCTAATTAATTTTTCACTCACCTTCTTTTCATTATTCGCTATATTTATATTTTTTGATGCGATAGCAATCATGCGAGTTGCTTCTTGAGGCTTATAGCCTAATGCAATTAGTACACTTTCAGCCTCTTCTTGAGCACCTAATTTTTGATGGAATATTTCTTTTTCTCCTGAATCTACTTTGTTAGCATCCATTAAAGATATAGCAGGCAAACAATCCTTCATTTCAATAGCTAATCTTTCTGCTGTCTTTTTCCCAACTCCTGGAAGCTTAACGAGTCTCTCTATATCATTTGTTTGAACTGATTCAAAAAAATCTTTTGTGTTCATTCCTGAAAGTATAGTAAGTGCCATTTTCGGCCCCACGCCACTAATTTTTATCAGCATACGAAACAGCTCTCTTTCACTCGCTTCTCTAAATCCATAGAGCTGTTGAATATCCTCTCTAACTACTAAGTGTGTATATAGAGTCACCTGTTCATCGTTTTCTGGCAGATCAAAAAAAGTAGTTAGCGATACCAGTAATTCATAGCCGACCCCTTGAACATCAACTAATAATTGCGGTGCTTTTTTTTCGATCAAAACTCCTGAGATTCTTCCAATCAAACCATTTCTCCTATAAAAAACAATTCAGATTACGATAAAATTATCAACCCTCTTAAAAATTAACTGGATGTAGTGATTTTTTGCTTAAGTCGACCTTTTGAATAGTGCAATAATCCCTCTGAATTTAATCCAAAAGAAATAGTTTGAGCATGACAAATAGCTGCAGCTAATGCATCGGCAGCATCTTCAGCGGGTGAAGAAGGCAAATTTAATATTGTTTTAATCATATGCTGGACTTGATCTTTAGTAGCGCCACCGTTTCCAACAACTGATTTCTTGATAGTTCGAGGTGAATACTCTCCAATTACTAAATTTTTTTTTATCCCAGCAACTATTGCAGCACCTCTAGCTTGACCAAGTTTTATCGCTGCGCTTGGATCTCTGGCAAGAAAAACCTCTTCTATTGCCATTTGTTGAGGATTGAATTCGTCTATAAGCTGGGAGATATTATCAAAGATCACTCCTAGACGTACAGGCAGTGGACCAGACGGCAAACGAATAACCCCGCTAGTCACGTATTTAATTTGTGAGCTACTTTTGCTAACTGTCTCTATAACCCCAAAACCAGTTTTACGTGAGCCAGGATCTATACCTATGATCAATGACATATAAATACAACTTTTTAATGTACTGTATATTGTCACAGTATCCTAAAAAATAAAAAAAACAACCTTAATATACCCAGTCAACCTTAAAAAATATAACATTTTTTTAAACTTATTAAAAAAGCGGCCCTAAAAGCCGCTTAATACTGATGCAACAAAAAATATGTAATTAATCAAATCAATTAGTCTTTTTTTGCCGGTGCTTCTTCTGCTGCCGGTGCTTCTTCTGCTGTCGGTGCTTCTTCTGCTGCC
>Ga0233432_10000006_pt1 | contig 161451 bp, 130 predicted proteins | sample SI_122_August201_6_FD_179870 | JGI IMG/M metagenome (GOLD analysis project Ga0233432, IMG submission 179870) | Seawater microbial communities from Saanich Inlet, British Columbia, Canada - SI_122_August2016_10_MG | ecosystem: Environmental > Aquatic > Marine > Inlet | place: Canada: British... | reverse complement strand
ACTTATCTGTAATAGGTTTAAAACATTCAAAACGAGGGTCATTGCTGCCACAATAATGCATTTGTATGCCTCCTGGACCAATATGAAACCATCCCTTGTCAGCTTTCATTATATCATCAACTTGCGGATCGTTTGTATTAAACGGATTAGGTAAATTATCTAAAAGATATTGTTGGCCTAATTCAGGTGTCCAATTTAATTCTGGAAATTCCTTAAAATAAATCATTAGTTTCTTTCCAATCACTTTCCATTATCATCCCAGTAAGTGTTACACGCATGTTCTCGCCTGCATCAGAATCAACTCTAGTTATTCCGTGTACAACTCTTTTATTAATTAGTATTAATCTGTTTGGCTTAGGGCTAACAAACATTCCGAGACCGTAATCTATAATAGGTTTATATTTGTCAGCTTGCTGAAACATTTCCATAGGACTGTTAGTGTTTGTATAACAGTCGTGATGCACAGTACCTTCTTCTAAAGGAAGAACTTGCTGATAGTCTACACTTCCAAGGGGGCATATAAGGAGTGTGCTATCCCAATTTATTTGCCAGTGTCTGTGTAAATAATAAGTGTAAGTTGTAAATCCTAAATCGTTGTGCCACGGGTTTTTACTGTTGACCGGATATGCATGGCAGCGCATCGCAATTTCTATATAGTCTTTAGCAAAAGGTTTTGCTTCGGGGCATTTATTAAGAAATTCTGTAAAGTGTTTAAACCACAGATCACTGTTGTCATTAAAAGGACCTTCAGTGAGCCAACGCTTATTATTTTTATAGTTTGCGCCGTCAGTGTAATGCCAAAATTTATCATCTGCACCTGATTGACTCCATTTGTCAACTTGTACTTGATTCCAAATTTTATCCCAAATGTCTTGAGGTAAGAAATCATCTATTACTAGTGCTTCTGGTGTGTTTATTACAATATTATACATAAGACTGTCGTTCGCCTTCTCTACTTAAATCTAGTGTTACGCAATGTAATCCGCTATCCCAAAAGTACTTATGTCGAAAATCAAAAGGTATCATATCAACACCGTGTTTTTTAAGTTTACGTTCTACTTCAGGATCATGACCATTAGTTATTACAGTATTAGCATCTATGCTTACTACATTAATATCGAACACAGTCTCGTCTACATAACCGATCCAATGATCTAACCAACTTGTGACTTTATCTTTGTAAAAGTGCTGGATTTTAATATCATTAAAATAATCAGGTAGCGGCTTGCGTTCTAGTTTAATATAGTCCCAACTTTTTAATTCTTCTGGTATTGCACTAGGATCCCAACAGAATAGCAGTCCGGGTTTGATTAGTGCAATTTTTCCGTCTGCATGTCCTGTTCTAGGTATTTCTGCCCATTTAACATCATAGCCTATATTACGTTTTATCCAGTCTAATCCTGCATATGTTCCTCTTCCGTGCTGCTCCGGTGCATAAGGCTGCGTGTGTAACAACATGTCGCCGCACTTAATAATGTTTGCTGCATGCCATAGTATTTGGCCTTCTAGTTGTTCGTACTCCTTGTAGTCGCTTTGTAGTAGCGGCTTAGGCATACTTATATAGTTGCGTCCTTCTTTGAATTTTTTAAGCATAATGTCTAAGAAGTAATCGCTTTCTGTATATCTATTACAGTCTCCACCGATAGTACCTAGTATTGTATTTCCGTACACAACATGAAAATCTCTAGGACATATTGCAGGATAAGGATACTTTGAATTCCAAGTTCTAGTGTTTTCTTTTAATAAGGGCAGTTGTTTAGGCCTATGTACTTTAACATTATAACTTTTAAATATGTCAGAGAGTTTAGAAAAATCTTGTTCTGTTTCCTCTAAAATTTTAGCCATTCCATCTATAAACTTGTTATCGTCAAATTGCTGTAACGATTCTAAATCATATGTAGAACCTACTACAACTTCTGTTAACTTATCCCATTCAGTAAATATCATTTATATGTATTCCACCAATTATTATATGCTTCTATATCTTTATCATATTGTACCAAATCAGAGTTTGATAAAGAAACCATACCTAGACTACTTAACATACTAGTCGAAGGATTAACTTTTTTTGGTAAATTAAAAAGTATATTGTGATCTATTTTTCCAATAAAGCTAGGAATCTCTTCTAACATTGGCCAGTTAATACTTTCAATATACTTAGAACTTTCTACATTAACCCAGAATCTTTCATATGGCTGATTATAATCGTAGTAAGAAATTCTGTTTTTAAATTTATCAGTATTTAAATATAAATTACTAACATGTGTAGATAGTTTTATGCCTGAAGATAGATAAACTCCGTGATCACTTATGTGTCCGTGTTTTCTAAAATTTATTTCAACTAGATGTATTTTGTGTTTCTCATCTACTATTACTTGTGCGCAAGTAACACCGAAATTCCAGTTTAACGCATCTAAACATAAACATACATACTCGTACAATTCGTCAATGAAATATCTATTCTCTGTATAATTCATTACCGATTCTTTATATTGCCATAACGATCCATGTTTTTTACTATACTCTGTAGCAAGTAATAAATGATGTTCGCCGGATGCTGTTGCAATATCTATTGTATATTCCGGACCATCAACATATTCTTGTGCTATATAATCGTTAGAATTTAAGGATGGTAAACTAGATAGACTATTCACATAGTATACATTTTCGCTTCCGCCACGACTTTCTTTAGGTTTTACAACTACAGGATATTCTTCTATATTATTAAGACTGTACTGTCTTGTAGTAACAATTCCTTTTTCTCTAAGTAAATTTAAATACAATTCTTTATCTTTGATTATATCAATTGTTTCTAGAGAATTTGATTTTTTGGGTACATAACGATTTTGAAGTTTTAATGCAAGATCAACGCTATCATCTCCACTGGGAATACAGGCAATTATTTTATGCGTTTGCGCATATCGATCTATTACTTCTTTAGTATAAACTTCTTCGTAGTGAAAACTCGTATCATCCTTTCTGTACTTGTTATGTATTGTATTTTTGTCCTCTTCAGACGACCAAAGTATTAATATCTTGTATGTATAATTGTTAAAGACTTCTCTAACTACATCATAATGGTCTCTTGCAGGATTTACTATAACTACTAATTCGTTCATGACAAAAAGTTTTCCATCTTATCGTCTCTAGCAAGATCTAATGTTATACAATGTATTCCGCAGTCCCAGAAAAATCTATGGCGGAAATCAAAAGGTATGCACTCAATACCATATTTTTTACATTTATTAAAGATTTCTTTGTTATATCCGTTTGTTATTACAGTATTCTCGTCAATACTTACTACATTAACATCAAAGATTGTTTCCATAGGTAAGTATTCAAATCCTACCCAGTGCGGCATATCTTTCATTATAACTTCGTTGTAAAAGTCATTTCTAATTCTATTTTTTACATGTTGGGGCAATTCGTGTTTGTCAACTACTATTCTATCCCAATCTTGCATCTCTTTAGGTACAAGACTTTCATCGTGAATCATTAATAATCCAGGTTTTAACAAAGCTATCTTTCCGTCTACATGTCCAGCAGCAGGAACTTCAGCCCAGTTAACATCGTAACCAATGTTTTTCTTAACCCAATTAAATCCTGCGTTAGTACCTCGACCTTTTTGGTTAATAGGCCGATCTGCATATTCTTGAGTATCATGAGGCCTAGAATGGATTAATGTGTTGCCGCACTTTATAATATTTGCAGCATGATATAATGGCATATTATCATGATCGGCATAGTTTGCATAATGATTCGGAAGTAGCGGTTTAGGCATACTAATAAAGTTTCTTCCTTCATTAGCCTTTTCGTTCATAATATTGTAGAAAAATAAACTTTCAAGGTATCGATTTGGATCGCCGCCTATCGTTGACAATATGTTATTTCCGTATACTATATGGAAGTCTCGAGGACATATTGCAGGCAATGGATACTTAGTTGCCCATTGATTAGTTTTAATTTCATTCAAAGAAACATTATCTGGTCTACGTACTTTGACACCGGCATCTTTGAAGATTTTATTTAATACTTGAAAATCTTCTTCTGTTTCTTCTAATACTTTTTTAAGAAAGTCAGACTCTACTTCGTCAGGATCGTAAACTTTTCCAACTACTACTTCTTTTAATTTCCCCCATTCTGTCCAAATCATACTTGACTCCATTGCGACGATACATAAGTTCCTTTAGAACCAATATTCATCCCTATACTAATTCTTATACTATCAGTTTTATTTTTTTCTGTAAAGTGTCTAATATATCCCGGAAACATCATTAGATCGTTTTGCTGCACATTCATAGTTTGTGCAAACTCATCAAACGGAAAGTTTACAGGTTGCGAACCTAGTAGTGCTTCTAACGGATGTTGTAATGTTAGATCGCCTGCGTTATCTGTTTTATCTAGATAAAACACGGCTGTAATAGGTGTCGGACCATGAAAATGACTAGGAACAAATCCTCCCCGTGTACTTAATGTTGCCCACATTTCTTGTATGTACGGCTGAAGGTCAGGATGATAGTTTAGTTCTTTCCAGTACTCGGCTAAGGCTGTATTAACTTCTTTTACAAGTAGATCAGACTCTTCCCAAGTTTGCATATGGCGTTCAATTCCATATGTATTAATTGTATTACCGTCTTTCATACCTACTACGCTTATATGATCGCCGTAGTCTTCTACATCCATAAGTTTTAATACTCGTTGTCGAAAACTTTGAAGATTTAAGTCTCCTAAATTTTTCTTGTAAATTGGAATACTAAACATTTGTTCTACATTAGGCATTTTCGGTTATCTCTTTCAAATAGTGCTCAGGCCAATTTTGATAATAATCTGTAGTCTGCAAGTATGCTCTTTTTTTGTTAATATCGCCTTTGTCTTGTATAAAAATACAGTTTGTAAAGTTTTTAACAAAATGACCGCTATTAGTAGTACTTTTAAAGTACAGAAGATTGTCATTTTTTGCTGTTAATTCTTTTATTACTTGATCAACATTTAATAAATTATCATTTAACCAAGCTACTCCTAGTTTATACTGTTTGTTGTCAAACTTTGCACAAGCATTAAATACGTCTTGAGTTGCATCGATAAATTGTATTTCATTTTTCAACCTGGCTGTTTTAGCAAACGGACATACTGGATATCCGTTATCTTGCACAGGCTCTATATATTCTATTGCCCAGGTTAGAAAGTTATGTTTAAATTCATCGTATGTCATAGCTATGACAATATTTATGGTGTAGAAGTGTGTTATTTGAGTAATGTGGCTACTAGGTGTACGCGATCTTCGAGACTAGCATTCATTGCAGTATGCTTTACTAAAGTATTAGTAAGCCACCAAGTATGCTGCGGAAGATGTTTTATTTCTTCTTCAATGATCATAAAACAACCTTCTTGTGTTTTAATAGGATAGTGTATGCGTTTAGTATCATCCACGTGCCAACTTAAACAAGTCTTAGGTGGGCTTTTCATTAGTCTAACTCTGCCTACATTATAATTTTCTTTTAATACATTGTAAAGATCTTCAAACACAGTATTTTTAAATACGTTACACAAATTTGTAAAGTCTGCTTCTTTTAACGGTGTTTCTCTTTTAGCAGGTATATGGCGCATATGACCTTTTTCGTCATAAACTTCTTCACCATTGGACCAATCATAAAACAAACTTCCTGCTCCATATAAAAAATTATCTTCCTCGCCTTTTACAGTATTGATACAAATTTGATTTAAATCTGTCCAATGCACAACTTTATCTTCAAGCATATTATCTAATATGCTTTTTATATCATAGTTCGGAAGATTTAATTTTTCAAAATTCATTCTAATTTTCCAAATGCGTATATACGTTCTGCACAAAAGAAACAATAACCACAATGTTTCCATTCGTGCGAATGTTTTTGCTCTAATTTATGTTCTTGCCATCTAGTTTCGCAACTATAGCTTAAAGGATATAAGTCGTCTAGTCTATTGTAATATTTATAAACTTCAGCAGTAAGCTTTTTATCTTTGTGTACAAACGGTCTAATATTGATAAAATGTCCTGTATCAATTACATTTTGTCCATATTTGTTTTTTCCTAAGTCTCTATCAAAGTCTCTTTTTACGATATGCTTCTTAGTCAACTCAAATAATTTATCGTCTGGATAATATTGTCTTATAGATTCTAAAAAATCTTCTTCAACAGGATTACTAGTTAATCCATTGTACACTGCATCAAAATTAAACTTTATATGACTTTCTATTATTAGATTTTTTTGCTCTTTTATATACCAATCTGCTGTTTGACGATTAGTGTGTTTTTTAGAATACTTAACAATATGTTCTTGTGGACTTTTTCCTGTTAGTTCTGTAACTTTAGCTATAATACGTTTTGCACCTTTACTATACCAAGGTTTAAATTTAGTATCAAGAGACATTGGATATATGTTTACATCGTCTCTATCTTTATAATGATCACAAATAGCATAATACATAATTGCACTATCTGCGCCTCCTGATAATTTAACTCCTATGTTTTTCCAATTGTCGTTAAAGAAAAACATTTCTTTAATTTCTTGTTCAGTCATAAATTTCAACCCTATCTATATTATTGTATTCAGATATTGCTAGTACTATTTCTTTAGAAGTTAGAGAACTTTCTAACATGGCAACCGGAATATTTCCAATTGCATTTTTCGGATCTCCCTTTGTAAACCCTAATGCAGTTAAATAATTATTATTTTGATCCCACCATAGATCCATGCCTTGTAAAAAGTTTTCAACTGTTTCTATAGGTCGATTAAAAAAATAAGCTGTAAAATCAGGACTGTACCATTTTAACGGACGTATATTATCTTCCCCAACAATATCATCATTATCTTTATATACATCATACAACGGTTTTCCTACTTCGCAATAATTGATATATACTTCTCCAAATTTTCTATGTAAAGTAAAGTATTCATAATCGTTATCTGCTAGCAATTCTTTTTTCCTTCCCTTAAAAGTTACTACAATTCTAGGAGATACTTTTGATGTATTAATTGTGTTTTCTAAATAAAAGTTTTCTGCTCGATGTATAATAACATTATATCTTTCAAGAGCAAGACGTTCGTTAGGTGATGCATTTAAGTAATAGTCTGCCGAATTTTTAGAAGCACCTCTTAACTCTTCGAAGTAATGATGCAAATGATTTAGCTGTTCTTGAGGCATTCCGACAAATGCAGTATGCATTATAACTTTAGTTTTAGAATTTATAGTCTCGATGCACTTATTTAACTCTGAAACTATTTTTTCTTCGTTCCACTCATCGTCTGGAAAATTATAGAGCCTGTCGGATTCTTTTACTTTATTATCTTTGTTTAGGACTTGCTTACACAACGACTCGTACCATTTAACAGCAATAGGTGTATTGTATACTTTATATTTCAAAGTATACTCCTCATTGTCATTATTAGTAAATATTATACAAAATTTCATCGTGTATGATCTTCTCTAAGTTCTTTATTTGCACATGTTCTCTTACATATATCTATACATTTAGTAGACCAAGATTTTTCAATTGTCGTTAATAATCCTGCGTTTACAATTTCCGTACCGGTGTGTTTGTGTAATAAATTAAAGTCTGTATTCTTATTTAAAGTTTTAAAAAATAAATCTACAAAGCTGCTGTATCCGTTATCTAACACTTTTTTGTTATAGTCTATTTCCATCCAACAGCATGGCCATAATCGACCGTCTGCACTTATGTATACACTTTCTAATCCTTGCTTTACTTTACATTCTACAACAACAGGACCATTAGTATGCGGTTCTGATCTACTTTTATCTAATAAATCAAATGGCTGACTTACATAATTATATATTTTGTTGTACCATTCTTTAGATCTATCTTCAGCTTGTAATTTTTTATTATTTTTTACATATTCAGTAGGGTATAATCGATCTACTTCGTTAAAGTTCTTATCAACTAAAGAATCATATGCTTTATGAAACCGAACACTATCATCACTGTAAAATTCAGCAAATCCTAAATCTTTACTCATTTGCTTACACGCATCAATCTGATGTTCATTATTTCCAAACACATTCATTATCCAGCGAGCATATCCACCTGCTTTTATATAAGCAGATGCATTTTTAATAACTGTATCAAATCTTGTATTTCTTCTGTACAAGTGATGTGTATCTTCTAAACCGTCTAGTGCAAATTCTACAATAATGTTAGGTTGGGCTCCTAACCAGCTCCAAAACTCTGTCGCTAACCCGCCGGCATTTGTATTAATTTGTATTTCTCGAAATCCTTTGTCTAAGAATACTTGAATAAAATCTTTAGGGTTACTATGCATTACAATATCACCATAGTTACCGTTTATTAGAACTTTTCTTATTTTTTTAAAAAAGTCGTCAGATAATATATTTGTTATACCATCTGCTGTTAGTTCAGTTTGTGGTAAGTTAGGATATGCTTTTAAAGATGCTCCGATTGTTCGAGGACACTGAGGACATGCCGCATTGCATCGTTTACTCGGCTCTATGTGTAAATGCTCCGGTAGATCATTATAAATACCAATCATTTTAATCTCCCAAATGCCCATTGTCTTTCGTTGCACCACCAGCACTCACCGCAGTGGTCCATTCCAGGATCTTTGCTACTAACAAATTCGTTCCATTCACAACTTCTTGTAACTGGAAAAAGATTATCTAGTAATTCGTATTCTCTATAAATTTCTGCAATCTTTTTCTTATCGTAATTAGTCCAAGGTATATAACTGAAGTTATATCTAAAAACTTCTCTAACTTCTTCAGGGTTTCTCGTATCTTCGTAAAAGTTGCCGTAGAACTCATTACGTTCTTCTACAGGCGGAACATTGGTAATACCTGCATATAGAACATTAAATTCGTTTTTATCTAAATATTCAAACGGTAAGCGTTCTACATATGTATCAATATAATCAGGCGAGTAGTCAATATGATGTTCAAAGTTGTAATTGCCTGTTAATCTTGCACATTCGTACACTACATTCATTGCTGCTTTTGCGCCTGTAATGTTTTTTGTTCCATCTGCAAGTGTAAAAATATGCAATCTGTCAGTTGAATGTTTTAATAGGAAGTACAATAATACTGCACTGTCTGCTCCGCCGCTGACACTAATAGCATTAGGTCCTTTATATATGTTTAATTCAACACCACACAGATCAAGTGTTTTAATTTCTTTCAACATCTATTAGTTCCACCTTTGTTAATTTTCTTTGTAAAATAACTTTTAAAAAATCTTCAGCATACACTTTATGCACTGTCCCTAGAGGAATATGACCTATTGCATTTTTAGATTTATTAATGTCTATGTTACTATCGTTTAGCCACTTTTTACAGTTTTCAATTTCTGTATGCTGCTTATCTATATAATCTGCTTGCAGTGTAAAAAAGAAACTAGGGCTAAACTTTTCTAAAACTACTGCTGTATCAGGAGTTCTGCCACTTTTATATGTTTTTAAGAAATCTTCACCCAATGCATTGTAATTTAAATAAACAGTATAAGGTCTAATATAAGGATCGTACAACTTATAGTCGTCATACTCGAGTGGAAGTTTTTCCACATTTGGAACTCCAGTAATAGGATCTACTATTCTAAATCTTAATCTAGGTGATGCTGATTGATTCTTAATCGCAACTTCTTCAGCATGATGTATATTATCGTTAAACTGGTCAACTAACTTTTTTACTTCTAGGTATGTTTCATCTGTTGCAATACTTTCGTATATGAAATGAAGATCACTTAATTCTTGCATTGTAAATTCAAACTTATTAGTAAACGATGCAGGAACAGTTCCTTGCTTAAATTTATTAAGATCTTGAAGTGTTTTTCTTAAATTTTTAAATTCACTACCTTGATTAAATCCATTTAATGTAACTTCGTATGCATACAAACTATTGTCTAAACACTTTTCAAGTTGGGTTGTCCAACAAGTAACAAAGTTGTTGTCGTTTAAAATAATACTAACTGTGTGTCTTTCAAATGTTAGGTTTAGAATCTTCATCTTTATATCTTGTATTTTTAAGATCAGCAACACAGTTACAAGCACGTTTGTCGCAAACTATAGGCTCAGTTGGTAGGTTCCAAACTTCGTCGTCTACGTGTCCTATAACTCCGCCGACTCGACAAGTACCTCTTATAATTGTTCCATCTTGCTTAATATCAATTCCTTCTAGTCCTACATGACAAAGCCAGCCGTAGAAATCTGTTTTTTCTGCTTTTACTAGCTCGTTAGCGTACATTTCTTCTGACGCTGTTTCTGTATATGCAATAATGTCTTTCATGATCGTAAAATATACTCTATCTGTTCTTGTTTATAAGGAGGAATATACGCAGTTCCTTTTGGTCTAATACGTTTCATATGATGTAATATTTCGTGTTCTTTACAGAAGTCTACCATACTAGTTGCTCTATCCCAGTGTTCAGGCTCCATCATTAAATTAATACTAAATCTGTTTCCAATTTTATTATGTACTGCAAGAGCCTTTTCTTTAAACTCCTCGTCTTTACAATAATCAAAATGACTAGAAAACTGTAAACTTCCAACATAGTCCGAAAGTTCTAAATAATAATCCGTTGTTCTAGTAGCATTAGAATTAAGTCCCAATTTAAATCTTGGTCTAGTATTTAGATATCTACAAAAGTCTAAAAATGCAGGATTTACTGTAGGCTCGCCGCCAGTGAACCAAACTCGAATATAAGGATGCGATATGTTGTTTTCAATTTTTTGAGAAATATCTATAAGACTTTCGAGACTACGATGCGGGCTAGACATATCATGTAAACTATCAGGACAATAAACGCAATCAAAATTACAGCGTTTGCCTAAATTCCAGTGAACATAATAAGTATCTTTAGGTCTTGTTCCTACAGTTGCGACTATATTGTCCATTCTTTAGTCCTTATAAACTTTAACTCTTGTTCTGTATAATTATACATCTTATTATTGTTTGCCTTGTCTACAAGAGGTTCTATATTAATATAGAAATTGTCTGTGTTTATTTCTTTAACTTTAGACACAAAGTCGATAGCAGACTTCGGAGAGTTAGGTAGAAGCATCATTTTTAAAATACACACTCCTTCCTTTTTGTTATTTGCTATATACATTAATTTATCAAATAATTTGTTAAGGTCAGTAAACTCTTGGTGTACACTAATATGAGTTCCTCCTTGTTCTGTTAACCATAATAGTTTGTTCTTATTAGCAGTTCCGTTTGTATTAGTATGTACTGTTACGTTCCCTTTATTTCGACAATAGGAAACAATTTCATTATACTCAGGATTTATTGTAGGTTCTCCGCCTGTAAATGTAACTTTAATCCTCGGTAATTTAATTTGCGAGTAAATTATATCAAATCCTTTTTTAAATTCCTCGAACAACAAATGAGGACTATGATTGTCGTGAACTGTACTAGGACAATACGAACAATCATAATTACATCGTTTTCCTATATTCCAATTGATAGAAAATAGTGCATTATCGCCAATTTTTTCGATGCCGATTACTTCGTCTAAATCTCCTATAGATTCTACTATCGGAACATTCTTATCCATTATCGATAACGCAGTGTCTTTTGTTTTTGGAATTTCGATATCACTTGCACAATAGCAACTTTTAACAGGACATATAATAGGTTCCGATGGCAACGTTACGTTGTTAAACAAATTGCCATACTTTCCACTCTGCTTGCATACATTACCATATACATCGCCTTGTCTGTTAATCCATAAAAAGTCAAATCCCGAATAGCATTTCCAGCCTTCAAAGTTATTGCCTTGCGTTTTTATTACAGAGTGATGACATTGTTCTATAGTATTTCCACTTTTAACTATAATCATAATTCTAGCCACTCTCTAGTCATTGGGCCGATTACATCTTCTGCAGACATTTTACGTTGTGCTAACAATACTTCAAATTCTTTTTTAATAATTTCTTTAGAATAATTATTATTTCCCTTTACAAGTGCTTGTTTTAAATTTTTAGATTTAATACGAGATTTTATTGATTCTATAATATGTTCGGGCAAATTTTGATAATTCATTAAATGAGTTATTGGTTTAATTTCTGTACTATAACCTACTACGTTTTTTACATCTAGAAAGTATTCTTCTATTTCTGGAAGGTATTCAAAGTTAAAGATATTTACAAGATTTGAAACACTGATATGAATATTGCTTTGATTATTATTTCGTAAATAGTCTAAGTTTTTGTCCATTTTATTCCATTTATGCGGCCAGCGTATAAATTCATAATTAGGACCTATACTATCAACACTCAATCTAAGATGAGCATGTTTCGTTTTACTTAAACGATTAAAGATTTCATCGTTTAGTATAGTTCCGTTAGTTGTTACTTCTAAATGTAAATCCTTACATTTATTAGTATCTATAACTTCTGAAATTTTATCCCAGTTTTCCTTTAAAAACGGCTCTCCGCCAATAAGTTTTAAAGTATGTACTTTATATTTGTCTAATACTTCTGCTATTAAATCCGCAGTTCTATAAGACCCTTTGTGAGTAACATCCTTTAACGGAATCCAAGATTGAGGCCTTTCGTTTGGTGTTAACTTTGATGACAACTTATCAATAAGACTACTTGCATAACTGCTACAGAAAGGACATGCAAGATTACAACTATTTCCTAGTACTACATCAAGTTTGTTTATATCATATTCTGAGTAATCAGTTTCATTAATTTTATTTCTAGGACTTCGTAAGCCTTTACTTTCATAATTAGTACAAGCAATACACGCAGGGGGCAAATCGTTGTTGCGTTTAAAGTATTTCCTAAAATATTTTAATGATTTGTTTTTTAATAAATCATCAACTGTGTTTATTTTAACAGGAGCTTTATATTCTTGAGGCATGTAATTTGATGTAATATGGCAACAGGGCTTGATGATAGCATAAAGCTCTCCTTGATGGTCAAAGAGTTTTATTCGTATTCCTTTGTCAACATAATTACAATAATTGTCTTTTTTCATTTAATACCTATCCTCATAAATCGAGTATATTTAGATAATTTTAGCGAGCCTTCATATAGTACTTGGCTCATAGAAGTTTGATTGGCAAACTCTTCTAAATTATTTACGCAATTTATATGATCGTCGATTTCAGTATAATTATTGTTCTGCAATATAACAATTTTTCCAGTAGGAATATTGTTGTACCAATTAGAAAAGTTTTCAATATGTTCGCAGCTAGTATTGATAATAGTATCCGGTGCATCAGATAATTCAACTTCGCTGCCGTCATATCTTTTAGATTTATATGTAAAACCTCTATAGTTTATATCGTGTATATTTGCAGTACTTGCTTTAAATCTCCAATTATCTTTAGTATGATGTCTATTAACTGTTTCAGCTATACTTGCACAAGCATCATCAATGTCAAAACTTCTAATCTTAAATACATTAACATTACTATCAAATATCATTGCAGCAAGAGTTGCATACCAGCCAGCACATAAAAATACAGTACCTAAATCTAAGTTAGATTTTTCTAGCTCGTCAACAAGCCATCTCTTGCTTTTTAACTGTCCCCAACTTAATGCATCAGTGAGATCTGCATCAAAATTATCAACAGCATTTCTTAAATTATTAAAGAGAGGATTATCAGTTAAAACTAACATCCTGCCAAAGATATCTTTATCGTCTTGAAATTGCATTAAACTGCTCCTTTAACCAATCAAAATCATTAATTAGTCTCAAATTATCCGGCTTATTGCGATTGTCATAACCAAAGTCACGGCCAGCGCAAGCACCGCGAATAGCATACCTTCCAAAGCGAGCTTGGTCTCCTCGTGTACACCAGACATCCAATCTTTTTTCTGTTTCATCATCTACTTGTCCTCTTATAGTCTTACTTGCTAGTTTTGCACATTCTCTAAATGCACTCTTCCAAGTGTTAAACGGATCAGTGTTGAATGACGTAATATTAGCAATCTGTTGCACAGCATTAAATTTTGTGCTAATACTAGTTGTCATATCCGCAGTATTCACATCAACGTCAAGTGTTTGTTGCCTAGGAAATAATTTTACACCACCGTATCCGTAAACCATATCATTTACAGGATTTTTACTGCGCCATACAAATACATGATCATGCTGCCATTTAGGAACTTGGTAGTCAAAATTAAAATCATCAACAATTATTGCATCGCCGTCTACAATCCATATCATATCGGTATTACAGAGCTTTGCAGCAGCTATATGCGCTTGGTGTATTCCTTTTACACCGTGTATACGTTTTGCTCTAGGAAAACGTTGTTGCAGAGCTATGTAGTTATCGTCTGCATTAGGTTCATTATAACTTATGAATACAATATCATAAGGTGTCGGCATACTAACAGTTATATCAATTTCTTTTTTATTTCTAAAAAATCTATAATCAAACTCTCGTTGAGATATTTCGTTTTCTTTGTGTATTAGAAACACACCGTCGTGATACTTATCGTTTTTAAATACGTGTACGTTATCGCGTTCATAATAAGGTATATGGTATTTAAAATCCCAGTCTACTTCTACATCGTTAGGAATTACCCAGACAAAATTACTTGTAACTGTTGTTAGTTGTAACACATAATCATCATAATTATCAACGTATATCTGTTGATATTTCTTTGGTTTAGATACAATCCTATCAACTTCTTGTTTTTGAACAATAAATCCAAAATCAAATTCTTTTTGTGTAATTTTACAATTTTTGCTGCATAGTATTAAGCCATCGTAATAGTCACCGTTCTTAAATACGTGATTAATATTACGTTCAAATTTATAAGTATCATCAAAATTATTTTGGACTGGATAAACTAGATCAAAAATACTTTCATCTATTATCTGTATACGGTTAGGTATTGCCCAAAACATATCAGTGCTAGTGTTTTCTAATGCAAGTTCGTAGTCGTTATAATTATTAACAACAAACCTGTCATACTGTTTTGTTTTACTAGCAACTATATCCCATTCTTTTGCACCAACTAAAAATCTATACTCTATTTCTTTTTGAGATACAGTAGATTTCTTTGACAGTAACCATACACTATTACGCAGTAACTTGTCTTCTTCTTTATGCAAGAAAGAATGATTGATTTCCCTATCATATTTGTTGTCATGACTAAAGTATAAATCAAACAAAAAATCAGATGTATCTACTTCTGACCTTACTGCCCAAAACATTTCTTTTGAACTATTGTCTACAGCATGTAAATAATCATCGTATGTGTCAACTGTAAATATTTCATACTGCACCGGAGTGCTTACAACATCAGGCCACTCTTTAGAGCTTACAAGAAATCGATATTCTATTTCTCTTTTGCTAACGGGGGTATGTTTTGAACATAGGAATACGCCGTTGTATAATTGCCTTCCATTAACATCATGTACAAATGCATGATTTTCCTTTCTGTCATAAGTGTTATCATGACTAAAATAAAAGTTATCAATAAAGTCCTGATTGTGAGTAACGTTTTGAGTTAACACCCAAAATAGCTCGGTAGAACTAGTTTCTAATGCATGTAAATATTTGTCATAGGAATCGATATAAAATTGATCAAACGGTTTAGGCACACTTGCTATGATTTCTAAATCTTTAGTAGACTCATATTCTCTTGTGTCTATTTTTTCTTTTATAACACTTAAATTTTTAGGTGCAAGAACAATGCCATCATAAGTTTCTTTGTTTAAAAATCTGTTGACATATGCTGTGTCCCATTCATCAACTGTGTAGTCGAAGTTAAAGTCAGCACTCACTTCTACGTCTGCAGGTACAAACCAAAACATTTTTGTTAGTGCTTGTGTTTGAGCCTGTTGGAAGTTAAGTACTTTTTTAGCAGGTGGGATGTTTACATTGTTTCCAGAATAGAATATATCATACATATTTAAATTATAGCACCTTTTGTAACATGTGTCAACTATTTATGTTATAAACTGCATAGTTTATAAATATTTGTATGAAACAAGCATTAATAATAGGAGGCGGATCTAAATGGGGATCAGTCTTTACAAAAAATCTAGCAGACAACGGGTATACTGTTGATCTAATTACTAGCTCTGCATTTGCACACGCTAATGTACACACTTACCCTATAGACTGGATTTCATCTAATGAAAATACTATAAGGCATATTACAGATCAGCTAAAAAACAACACATACGATCTTATATTCTTTAATCAAAATTCAGGCGGCGGTCCAAACGAACAATGTTTTGCACCTAATCAAAGTTATCCAATAGACCATTGGCACATACAAAACTGGGTAAACAGTATGTTACCCTACGTAGTTGTACAACAACTTTCTGATAGTATTACAAAAGACACAAAAATTGGATGGATGCTTACTGGATTAATAGACGGTAAAGATCAGGCAATGTGGAAATATGCAGGTTATGCAAGTGTAAAGTCTACAAATTTACACATAATGCGTGGATTTGCTAATCAACATAAAGGAATATTTTTTGCACTTAATCCTTTTTGGTTTCCTGAACAAGAGCAAGAACAAGATGCCGAAACAATTCGATTGTTAATAGAAAAATTAAATGCAAACGACAACGGATGCACAATAGATAAAAATGGCAACTATTGGATTTGAACAGTTTTTAGAGCACAAATGTGTCCGTCATTGACCCAATTGTGCTGACTGATTTCACCAATTGCATATTCTAACGGCAATTTAGCATAGTCTAGTTTATAAAATTTTACCCATTTTTGGAATTCTATAGACTTGTATATCTTTTGTCTAGTATTATCAATATCAAATATTATGCCGCCGTACGTGCCATCCCTACCTGTAACATCAGACTTTCTTGGATCGTCATCGTCTAAGAATGCACGTAAATAACTTTTACCTTGTATTTCATCTGATAATAAGACAGTAGCAAGACTATCTTGGTAAATTAATTGTTCGTCATTGTCATAAAAATTCTGCCAACTTGCGTCATGAACGTTGTTATCATTACATGTAAGATGTATATACGGTGCAGGGTTAAGTGATGCTACAAATGATTTTTGAGTTGTTTCTCTGCTTACTTCTAGTTTATGAACTTCCGTATTAACTCCGTGAATTAAATCTAACCATTGTTCTCTTGACGTAATCATGTTGAAAGTAAATTTTGGATCATAAGGATTTTCAACTTGAATGTTATGGAATGTATAATTGTTAATCCATACACTATTATCTGTAAAAAATCTATGATACTTGTTAAGGTCTACCTGTGTAGGATTGTCTTTGCGTGTAAATGGATGCTTATATCCTAATGCACTTATATTATCAAAGTGTTGCCATAGCCTATCTACATAGATTGTATAATCAATATTACCTTTATCTAATCCTAAAAAAGAATTTAGTCTTGTAACATAGTTGTAATTTTGTAGCCTGTCTATTACTAGCCTACCTGCTACATTATCGTAGGCACGAAACTTGATATACCTATCTTTTTCAAATGTTAATACTATGTTGCTAGCAATAAATTGCATACTATGGCCCTTCTATCTGATTGAACTAACGGCACACTATGCCAGTTGTTTTCAGTATTTAGCCAAAAAGTGCCGGTCCATTTTTGGTTACTTGCTTCATAAAATTTTCTATCAAGATCTTGTCCCTTGTCAGTCCAATCATGATTAGTTTTGCTAAATGCTGTTTTAGTTTCATTATCAGCTAAATTTATCGAGCCTGCCCACATACTAAACCTATTGTCTAAATGCCAAGGTTGGTCAAATCCTTTTTTATCGTGTACTAACATAAATGCATGTTTAGCATCAAAATTATTTTTGTTCCACCAATCATCAAAATTATAAAATACAGGCCAACGTAATTTATCTATTTCTAATAGTGCTTTTGTTACAGTTTTAAACATAGGCGAAAAGTGTGCAGCTAATTGTTTATAATTATCTAGCCCTCTTGCATCAGGCGTTAATCTTTGTCTGCCGCCATGCACAACTAAGTTTTCAAAACTTAACTGTTCAAAATTATCTTCTTTATATAGTGCGTCTATTTTATCCTGTGCAAATGGTTCAAACTCTATTTCTATAATTGCAGGATCTTCATAAACTGTTTTTATTGTTTTTATCATTTACCATCTTTCTATATTGTATTCATCTGCAAGTTCTATAAAGTATGGGACTGTTTCAAATAAATTTTGTCCACGCTTCTCGTCAAACATTTTTTGTTCTTGGAAGTATTCACCAACTTTCCTAATATCAATTGGCTTTGTTAGGGCATCATAATAGTTTGCTAATAGATCTTGCATTGGTATTTGATTACGGGCTGGCATTGCTTCTAGTATATCAATTGCTTGCTGAATAATATGTTTAGGAGTGATATCTAATGTACATGTGCCAACAACTGGTATAAAGAAAAATGGAACTGCTTTTCCTTCTAAAGATTGACACCTTTCGATAAGTTTAGGAATATTTAGTGCATTGGTGTTTTGTATTGTTGTACTAATACTAACTTTAATTTTTTCGTCGTCGCCAAAATTAACTAGAGTTAGTAAATTTTTAAATACTTTGTTCCAATTACCAGGCCAACGTATATAATTATAAACTTCATCACACCCGTCAATACTTGCCTGTATATGTATTGTTCTAAAGTGTTTCCATTTGTCTATGTAGTCTTCAATTTTATTTACTTGCAAATTAGTATTATAGTGTATACCGATGTTCTTTGCTTGTCCAGAGTCTATTAATAGATCTAATATTTCATCATGAAATGGATTTATTAATGGCTCGCCGCCTAACATATAGATACTGTTTAGATTTTTACTTTTGCGAAATAACTCTAAAACTTTTTGTTTTGATTCTTCATTTAATTCTAAGTCTATAGGACCGTTGTGTTTACCTAATTCTTTTAGTTGTTTTGCTAATAAACTACTACTGGACCAGTTGCACATACGGCATGCAAGATTACACTTGTTACCTAGTGTTATATCTATGTACTCAAGATCCTCAAAATCCATTACTGTTTTAGTACTTTTTATTCCACGTTTAACTCCGTGTTCTTTATCATTATTTGCAACATGTCGAAAACTTCTAGATCCCAAGTCCTCCATTTTCCAGCATCTGTCGCATTGAGAATGTTTTTTATTTTCTTGAAAGTGCTCACGGATATCTTGTATAAAAGGATTGTTTATTATGCCGTTGACATCTAATGCGTCTACGTATGTATTGCTAGAAGTATAGCCAGCATTACAACACTGTCGTATTTCGCCAGTTGCGCTTATACTAACACTATTAAAAGGTAAGACACAATAATTACTTAGTTCCATCGCCGCCGCCATTTAAGTAACTATTTTGTTTGTCGCCTAGTTCGCCAAAGTCAAGACCATTCCATTCTACACCACAGCACTGCCCGCATTTAGCAGGACGCATACTTGTATTGCCGCTTTCATTATCCCATGTGTCGGGTATAAGTTTACGGAATAAGTCTTTATCAAGTATATCAAACAAATTATGGTCGTGCATATTAAATGCACGTTGTCCGCCATCAATATCAACAATTTTTAAATAGTTATCGTCTCTTGACCTTTGTTTAGGATTATGAAACGGTTCACTTCCTAAAAAACAACATGGAGATACAAAACCGTCTGCTGCTATATAAATTTCGTTGTTAGGATGATGCGGTCTTGCGCCTGCACAACTTCTGCATGCTATTGACAAATCATTTAATTTAATAGTATGCCATTCACCGTTTGCATATCTATTATCTCCATTATCTCTGCCTTTCATATTTTTAAAATCTTCTAGTGTAATACTTTGATTTTCTTGATTTTTAAAAAGTGTAGCATCTTCAAAGTTATGCTTAAATGCAACTTCTGATGGCTGTTTTAGATCATATAAGTATTTGCCTTTTTCATATACTTTATATGCTCCTTGGTCATTGTCGTATCTTTGCCATCTAGTAGTTCTCTTAATATTAAAGTTTTTAAATCCCATTTCAATAGCTAGATTACGTGCTTCTTCAACTTGATGTTCGTTGTATTCAAATACAATATAGTCCCAATGTGCTACTCCGCCAGCATCGATAAACGCTTTAGCATTTTCGATTATCTTTTTAAAGTTTGTTTTACGTCTATATAGATGATTTGTATCTTCTAAACCGTCAATACTAAATGTGCAGTAATTGCCAGGATTTTGTTTTTCTGTCATTACTGCGCCTAAACGTGCCCACCAATCAGGTGTTCTTAGACTTCCGTTAGTATTACACGCTAACCCTACTCCGGGATTTAGTTCTCTTACATATTCGTAAATATCAACAAATTGTCTACATGCACACGGATCACCAAAATTACCACATGCTAAAATTTTCTTTAAATTACGTTGAATAAACTCTACAGGCCATGCTGCTTTAAATTGGTCTAAAGTCCATTCAGTATTTGAAAGTGTTTCTACTTCAAATCCGTCTTTTGTGTATCGTGGACACATTGGACACATACTGTTACATCTATCAGTAGGCTCCCAATGAACTTGAAACTTTTCACCTCTAAACATTGATGTACTCCTTTGCTAAATTGTAATATTCTGGAAATGTTTCTTGGAAACTTTCATTACGGACTTTATCTCTTAACCGTATTTCTTTCCAAAAATTGTTCCAGTCATGTTCACTGTATTCTGTATTACGCAATAGATTACAAATCATATCACGCTGCCTAGTCCAGTCATGTACATCATATTTGCTTTCTGTTGCTTCTAATCTTTTTATTAACTTTTGTTTTAATTCTGTAGGAATAATTCTTACTCCATGATGATCATGTACTGTGTTTACATACATGCGTAGTCCTTTGGCTGCATAATGTTCATACGTTTCAAAAAAATCAAATACATTAAATGCACTTACACTTAAACATGCGCCAATATACCATGTTGTCTTTGCATTATCTTTAGCCACTAAAAATTTATCTATATTTTCTTCACACAATTCAAATGGACTTCCGTGTCGTAAATAATCAAACTTTTTACCTATACCATCTGAACTTATTTGTATATCAACTGTTTTAAATTTGTCCAATAAATCTATATATTTGGTCGGATAAATGGTACCATTTGTGTTATAATGTAAATATTGATTCTTACTAAAGCCTTGTGTAACACTGTGTTCTATCATTTTCCAATGTGCAGGAATGTAAAAAGGCTCTCCGCCAGCAAAATCAAAACGTTCTGCATGTTCTAGTAACTCCTTTATATCTTCCCAAACAAAGTCGTTAGTTTGTTCAAAACTTTCTTTAGCAATTAACCATTTAGGTTGTTTCATGTAACCTTTTATGTCCTTAGGACTGTGTATTTCTGCTTCCTCACGTAGCCACGGAGTACTATGTCTTGGCGAACAAATGCGACACTTTAGGTTACATAAGTTGCCCATGCTTAGATCTAGCACAACTGGCAAACTTTCAAACTCAAATGTTCTATCTTTATATTCTCTGTTGTCTCTTATGCGCTTGCTTTCTTTGCCAGCATCTTCTTCCTGCCAACATGCTGTGCAATCTGATATCCTTTCGCCGCTGTCTAGTGCGTCTGCAAAATCTTTACGATCTTTACTATACCAAAAATCTTTAATGCTTGCTTTGTCTAATGAAGTTTCGCCTGTATCAGTTGTTAAGAATTTATCACTCATACAACAAGGTCGTACACCTCCAGTAGGGTGTATACTTAAATTCATATAAGCATTAACGCACCCGTTAGCCATAATTATCATGCACCTCTTTACAATAATTAAAGAAATCTGTATATTCAGGAAATACTTCTAACAAATTTAGTCCAACACGTTTATCATTTTCTGTAAAGAAACTATAAAAGTCTCTGCGACCTTGTTGTATTTTAAGAGGATCAACAGGATTTTCTTTCATGTAGTTTCTAACACGCTTGAACTTTTCATACTCATCCGGATTAAATTTATCCATATTTGTATCAATAAAACTAAGTGTTTCGTCCATGTATAATAAGAATGATTCTGGTAAAATATTAATCATCCAATGCGGCGGCTCTTTTAAATACGGTGTATCAAAACCAATAGCATGGTGTCCAAACTCTTCTCTCCACTCAATTACTTTATGTAACAGACTTTTGAAGTTTGTAACACACAAAACATTAAATGTACACATTAGACTTACTTGAAATCCCCTGCGCAATGCTTCTTTTAGATTACGTTCCCAGTGTACTAGATTCATTCCAGTACGCATGTATTCTGCTTGCGGTCCCCATGTATCTATACTTGTAAACAAGCTAAACTTTTTAATTTTTTTATTTTCTAGTAAAGATTCTACTCTATCATAAAATTTGTCTATCTTGTTTGTTGAAACTCCTAGATTACTATTGAGACTAATTCTTAAATTTGGAGCAGGCTCTTTTTCTAATAGATCTAAAAACTGCATAGATCCCGGGTTCATTAAAGGTTCTCCGCCAGTAATACGTAGTGTGTGTAGATCATTGCGTAAACTAGGCCACCATTTCCAAAATGCTTCGATATATGGATTGTCGTCTTTAGGACCGTAGTATGTTCCGTTTTCTAAAAAGTCTATACCGTATTGATTGTAGGTTAAATCGTAGTTGCCGTGTTTTTTAATTTCGTCCATCCATAATGTACTTGCTTGTGGACAGCAATAGCCACAACGATAGTTACACCCGTTACCAAAACTAACTTCCAAATAGCGAGGATTTATATCTTTATCCCAAGGCATAGTTGCAAGTGTTTCAATCACAGGCTCAGCATAAGAACTAGCACTATGAAAATGCCGATCACTTAAATGCTCGCCAGGTAGATCTTCAATATTCCAGCAGTAATAACATTCATCAGGACGACCACCTTCTAGCATAGTCTTACGTTGCTGCTTTTTCCATTTTGTATTATGTAAAGCACTTGGATTATCTTGTATTTCTTGTAAAGGTATATGTTGAGGTCGTGGATGATAACAACTGTGATTATCGCCTGTATGAAGATAAAGTGTTTCGTGCAACCATTTTTGTGTGCAAAACCCTTTACCTATCTTGTTTAGTCTTTCTTTTACTGCATCTACTCGTTTATCTCTGCTCATATTTTTCTTTACACTCTCTATAAAAATGTTCTAAACTTGGAAAGGTTTGTAATAAATCTGTATTACGTCTACGATCGTGTTCTTTAAAAAACAAGTAAAAGTTTATTTTTGCTTGTTCCTCTTCAAATGTATTTAACGATGCACATGCCCAATCGTATAGTCTTCTGACTTTGTCTACTTCAAAGTCCTTAAATCCTTTGTATCTATTTTGTGTAGTCTCTGGATTACTTTCCATAAACTGTATACTATCTAATAACGGCTCTAACATATCACTAGTTGCTAGTTGCATACTTTGCCATTTAGGATCGTGCAACATAGGAGTATCAAACCATATTAACTGTCTGTCTGTATTAAACTCTTTGCGCAACTCTAAAATATTATGTATATATTCTTTATAGCCCGGTAAACTTAATAAATTTGCTGTAATTATAAATGTTAAACTATGTCCGGTACCTTCTGCAAGATACTGCCGAATATTTTTATACATTATATTAAAATCTAAACCGTGTCGTATATACTCTGCTTGTGTCCCCCAGCTATCTAAGCTACAAAATAGCATAAAGTGATCGATAGCAGGTGATACTTCTTTTAAATCATCAATAAACTTTTGCCATTGTCCCTTAGGAGGACAGCAATTGCTTGTAATACTTAATTGTAAATCTGATTTAGGATTTTGTTTTACATAATCAAACACTTTAAAAGTGTTTTTATCCATCAAAGGCTCGCCGCCTGTCATACGAAATGTTTTTAATGTAGGATATACTTCTGGAAAATACTCCCAAAAGGCTTGTATATACGGACTATCAGGGGCATTGTTAATACGCATTCCTTCTACCCACAACGGGTCATTATGATTACCGTGTGCTAATTTGTATGCCCCATGTTTTTTGACTTCTTTGTGCCACTCTGTGCTTAGGTGCGGACTACAATAACTGCATTTAAGATTGCATGCTTGGTTAAAATTTACTTCTAAATATCTAGGTTTAGGATTTTCTTCAATTTGTGCTGCTTGGATAAGCTCAGGCTCGTATACATCTTTACTACGATATGCTCTATCACTTATACTGCCTTGGTCTTCTAATGCCCAGCAAAACTCGCACTCTTTAGGACGTTCTCCTTTAAGCATTTTAGCACGTTGTTCTTTTTTATATTGTGTATTATGCAATGCATCAGGCGATACAGCAAGTTCTTCAAGGGGAATATGATGACTAGGTGGGTGATAACAACTATGTGTTCTACCAGTTGGTAAATGTAAACTCACACTATACCATTTAGCCAAACAGAAGCTAGGACTAACTTGATTTAATCCTTCTAAAAGATCTTTACTACTTTCAAAGTATACGCTTTGATATTTGCCTTTAAGTAGTTTAACTTCATCACCTTTTTGATCTTTGCTCATTCTGGGTCAATTATATACTGTTGTTGTGAACTTCGGCTTGGATTTTGATACACTGTTTTAAAGAACTTACTTTGTTGTGCATTAAGACATTCTTCAGCAATAGGAATTTCAAGTTCGTTAATAAGTTTAATACCATATTCTTCAATGGAGTCTTCTAGTCCGTCCATTGATACTTTAGGTTCAATTTCTTTCCACATGCGATTAAGATATTCAAAATCTCTTACATTTACAAAATCCCAATCAGTACACATTGTTTTGTACAGGCCTTCACGGGCGCCATAGATTGCCCATTTACCGTTGTCAACATCTGCACCAACCATAAGCCATATCCACAGTCGATGTAAGTTTTTCCAATGCCCTCGTAAAAAATCATCTTTAGTAGGTTTTATACCTTGGTCAAGTGCCATTTTAACACCCTCTCTAAATCCAGCTCGCCATGCTTGATGTGGTGTTGCGTTATTATACACATCACTATACCAACTATTTTGCTGTATGTATTCTAGATCCCAACAAAAGTCTACCTGTGCTTGCAAATTATTTGGATCAGCATTTTCATGTGTTTTCATATTCAACACATAATTCTTTGGCCAGCACTTTAACCCACCGTTGCCGTACATTAACCCATTAATAATATTTTTGCCACACCAACTTATTACACTATTTTCTAAATTAGGATGCTTAGAGAGATCTAGCACTTGTGTAAAAAACTTAGGATGTACAATATTGTCACCATCAACTGTAATAAATCTATCTGTCTCTGATAATTTTGCACATGCTTTGTGTGCAGCGTCACTTCCTTCTACACCGTGTACACGTTTTGCCCATGGCACTTTAGTTAATAAATCTGCATAGTTTTTATCAGCATTTGGTTCATCGTACGACAAATATATAATGTCATAATCTAAAATTTTAATTTGGCTCATGTATTTCTCTTTTAGAATAGGATACTAGTCTCTTATTAGTATATATACTATATTTGGTTACATCTGTTTCCTTGTGATTTAAAAATTTAAAAGACACAGTTTGCTCATTTATAAGTTCGTGCATACTAGCTGAGAAATGTCTGTATAGTATATTTGGATTATTTTCTTGTGTTATACTAAACCATAATATTTCGTCTAAAACTCCAGCATTATTAATATTATTTTTTGCTGTTAAGTTAAGATCAAGGTGTAGTTGCCATTCGTTTAATATATTATCCTTTATAATACATAGTTGTGCTGGACCAGACTGGGTAATTTTATGTATTAGATTATCTACATCTAATACAATCTTATCATCTTTATGTACAATATGGAATTTTGTTTTTTGTAAATCGTATGTAACTTTATAATTAATTAAACTTTTAGTTCCGTCTATAAATTCGCATACTTCGTTAAACGTAGTTGTAAAATGAGTATCTAAAGACGGCTTGTCTTTAATTGAAATAGAAATAATTTGACCAGTGGCTTTTTCGTAATATACCTTATAATATAATGGCTCAGTTTTTTTTGTTTTAGGTATTTTAAATCGCATCTAAATTCCAATTATTTTTTCATATGTGTTAATTACATCACTTGTAATAAAATCATCTTCTGTATAATGAAATATATTACTTTGTTTGTAATTGCCAACATATAGTTGTGCATCATCTGTTAGATAAGTGCCAACTTCTTTTTGCCAACTATCTTTTAGTCCTTGCCAATTTTGTATGTTTGCCTTCATATGAGTAAACATAGGTGCATAGTGACTATTATTAGTAATAACAGATTCACAATCTAATATTGCTGTAGCAAGACTACTACTAATATCCATACTTGCAAAATTTTGTAAATTCATATTATGCAGATTAAAAAAGTCGCTATAATTATTAACAATAATATCTAGCAATCCATAAAATTCGTATGCAAATTTAGACTTTTTAAAATAATGCAGTCCGTAATACACATTAGGAAGTTTAAATTTATTTAATTTTTTTCTATAAAACTGATTATTAACTATCTCGTTGCGATATGTTTTTACGTTATTACATATCCAAAAGTCATACTTTTCAAAATGTGTTTGCCAGTTAGAAAGATCATTTAGTATTAGCATGTCAGTATCAATAACAACAGTGTCGCTAAAAGGACATGCATGAATAATCTTAAATCTGTTATGTATTTTCCATTCATATTTGTGAGCAGAGTCTCCCCATGGAATTTCTACTACTGCATCAAATAGTTCTTTGTACTTACTTGGAACTGCGTCATTAGTAATTAAACAGATCTTACTTGTAGGGTTTGTATGTCTTATGCTCATTGCAGAAACACATGCTTGTTGTACGTAATCTACGTCCGTACTATTCTGAGCTAACATTGTAAAATTCATTTAACAATTCTCCCAAACTAAACTTATTCATTACATGCACATTTATATTTTTTGTTTTAGATAGGAAATATTCTCCAGGATGTGTTTTCTTTTCAAGCAAGAAAGTAAGATTATTATCATCAATTTTATGGCAGTGATCTCTGTCGGTAATATAATATTTTTTACCCGGCATTTGTTTTGCAAATGACCCTTGTTGAAATCCGTTCATTATATGTATAGCAATACTAAAAGCAAAATCGTTTCTATATGTAATATAACTTAATCTATAAACAGATTTATAATGATGCCAATTTTCTTGTATATGTTGGAGAAGATCAAAAAAGATTTTGTTACGTTCTGTTTTTGTAAAATATACACACGTAGCCCAATAAAAATCTATACTTGTATCACTAATTTTACTAAACTCAGTTGTTTTAGAAAACTGTGTATTAATATTAGTAGCGTCTTTATAAATTAGAAAATCATCGTTTACTTGAAAACAATTTTTAAAACTATCATTAGATATAATATAATCTGTATCTAGTAATAATGTTTTATCATAAGGCGAAAGTTCGTACGCATAAACTCTTGTATCATTTTTAAACGCTGCGGATTTATTATAAAACGCTCCGCAGTGAAACTTTCTTTTGTTAGAACTTGAATTAGGTTTATATATTACCTTATCAAAATTTGTAAAAGTATTAGCGTATTCAACATCACTTGTAACAATTGATGTAGGTATATCTAAATGTTTTTTTATTCTAGCGGCTAGAAAATCTGCCTGCATAATATAATCAAATAATCCATTATTGTATGCAAATAATAAACATCCATTAGTCATTAATAATATCCGTTATAGACCGTTTTACTTTTATATTATTATATTCATTTAGGTATACGTTTGTAGCTGTTGCATAACAATCAACTAACTCATCTGTAAACTGTTTAAGATTTTCAATATTACACGGCAAATCGTTACAATCTATTAGTATTGCAGTTTCTTGTTTAAGTTGTAGTAACGATGTACAAAAAGAAATTAATGCAGGAGTTGCTAGAAATTTTGATCCATTATGATACGTGTCAATACTAGCATAGTATTGCTCTTTTAGATTGTTTTTTTGTGCTTGATGCGTTAGCATTACATTACTAAAATCTAATGCTTTTGATAGTTTTTCGTCCACGAAACTCTCCTAATAATTACATATTATACAGTATAATTAAGAAGTTGTCAAGTCCTAAAATTCATCGTTTATAGTTAATGCAGGATACTCTTTGCCTAATCCGGTTGCTGTTCTTGCTGTTACTACTGCGGTTATTGTGCCTGTAACATTTTCATCTGCAGGATTTGAATATTCATCTCCATCTACATCGTCTCCGATATCGTTATCACTATATGTTAATAAAAATCTTATTGAATTAGTATTAGTTTGCCATGCTTCTATTTTAAATTCATTTTCGCTATATATTCCAGTTCCGGATTTAGACATAACAGTAAGCCTATTAGAATTATTATATGCTGACCAATCAGTGGCATTAGAAGTATCAGAGTAAATTCCGCTGACTCCTGAATTTATTGTTGCAGTGCCTGCTACAACTTCACTTCCAGATACACTAATTTTGTATGTTCCCATATTATTAAGCATTGTTTGCCATATTTCGTCTTTGGTAGCCGGAGGAGTATTTACTTCATTTCCTGGAATCGAGGTGCCGCCTGCTAAATTACTAGCAATTGTAATATACCCTCCAGAATTAAACCAAAATCGTCTTTCTTCAAAATTTTCCCAAGTAAGCGTAAATCCAAATGTAAGCGAACCGTTCCAGTTAGTAACTCTAGCATTTGTAGCAAGTGTAGATATTTCAGACTGTCCTGCTCCGACTAAGAATTTACCACTTTCAATATCATTAGCTGCATTTTCAAAATCTAAAAATCCTTCATCTAAATCAGATGTTGCAGTAGCACTAGTGCTGTTCCCACCTGGACCTACGTCAGCTGCAAAAACACCCACAAGTTCACCAGTAGACGGTGAACTTAATCCGTCTGTGGCGGTTGACCAAGTTACTGGGATACCAACTTGATGTTGTCTAGCTTTAACAAGGTCGTTATATAAAGCCTGCATATCACTTGCTTGTATAATGTCGTTGTCAACTTTAGTTGAGCTTTCTAGTGGAATTCCGTAGCCTCTAGTTCCGCTGTCGCCGGATCCGAGAATACGATTTGCTTTACTTCGAATAGCATTAAACGAACTTGCTGTAATTATTTGATCTACTTGTGCTGCCATTTATTTTCTCTCTAATTTACGGATCATTGTTTGCGCTAATTCCGAAACCTTTTGTAGCTAAAATTGTTCCGGTGCTTTGTTGACGAATATCAACAGTGCCAGCAATACTTGACGAATTTGGATTTGTGCCTGAATCTCTAATTCTAAGTTTATGTTGATTTTCTGCAGGATACCAAGTTCCAGATACAGGTATTGTACCACCAGATGAAACAATAGTATTAGTATAAGATCCAGATGTGGATCCTCCACCAGTTAATGTAGTAGTATAAGTAAATCTTACTTCATAATCAGAAGCATTGCCTGAGTTTAACCAAGTTACTGATGGAGTAGAGGACCCAGGATTACCAAACGCACCGGTGGCAACTGTTCCAGCAGAGCCATCCCAAGTTAAGTTAGCACTACAACTTCCACTTAATCCATTACTATCTGCATAAGCAGTTAAATTACCATCAATCGAAACTGGGTCAGCAGCAGTTGTTAAATCTTGTTTTAAAATAATTGCTTCATTAACATCATTAGTTGCAGCTCCCGATCTACGAATTTTTAAATTAAGTTCTGAATTCCCAAGTTCACCTGTTGCTGTGTCAGCGGCATAAACTGTAATAGGATCAGTCATTGTAATCCACGTTCCAAAAGGATCTGATGTAGATGTATAAAGATTACTATTTGAATTTGATACTGATGTAATCATAACTTGCCAGTTATCTCCAGCATCTGCGCTTTGAATTGGTGTTGGTAACCACGGAGTGCCTGCGGTAGTACTCGGTGTAATTGAATAATTGCTATTATTATATATTAATAGATATCGATCAGTAGTTCCGTCTGTATTCAATGTAAATCCAATACGCTCGGTTCCGTCGATAGTATTTTCATTACTGTCGTCATCAGCAACCCATAATGAATTAATTTCTTGTGCTGTTTCCACATACTGGGCTTCTAGAGTTACAGTATTACCACTAGAAGATCGTATAAATGTACCGTTATCATCTGTTATTTTAACTTCAAACACTACATCAGACCCACTAGTTAATCCCCTAGTACTAGAAGCAGCACTAGTATCTTCGGCAATCCAATCAAATGTTCTTGATGCACCGTCTGCTAATGTATACCAATTTGAAGGTGTTGAAAGGTTAGCAGGTGTTCTACTACCATCTTGCTGGTTAGATGTCATAACTGTTACTGTATATCTAGCTTCGATAGTAACTGTTCCAACTCCTACATAGTTAATATACCCTGTAAAATCTGTAGGTGGAGTTGCAATATTAGTAAATGTTCTTGAAGTTATAGCAATTCTACTATTTGCATTATCATTTGTTATAGTAACATCAGCAGTTGCTCGTGCTGTTGTATTAGTGCTATCAACAAAATGCGTTATTACTCCCCATCCAGTGTGTGGAATTGTTGAAGGGAAGTTTTCAGAACTAGATAAAACTGTTGTATCAGTAATTGTAACCTCTGCTGTGCCTCCAAATCCGTTGTCTAATGTTAAACTAAAAATTTCGTCGCCTTCATTACCGGCAGCATCTGCTGTGGCTGTGAAAGTTAATGCCCGTGTGTTACCTTGTATATTAAATGAGCCAGTTAGGCTGGCAGCGTTTATATCAGCTGTTGTAACTCCTGTAATTGTGTAAGGTACTAATGTTCCGTTTGGAACATTAGTTGTATCAAGAGTAATTATAAATTGTTGGCCTTCGTCAACTGCTGAATTATTTGTGCTTAATGTATAACTTGTAGGCGTTGAACCGTCAAGTGTTAAATCTTCTGTAGCACTAGGTTCAGGTATTCCTAAAAATGCACTAGGTGTTACACTTTGTACAACACTAGTAACAGTACCTGTAACATTTTCGTCAGTTCGGTAATTATATGCATCAGCATTTCTATCATCTCCGAGATCTGCATCAACAAACGAAACTGTAAATCTAATACTTTTAGTAGACACATTTCTTGCTTTAATTTGATAATAGTTTTCAGAATAAACTCCGCTACCGTTTTTTGTAAAAATAGTTTGATCTGTATTTGTTAGTTGATAATTGCCAATTGCAGTAGCCGGAGTACCCGAAGCTGAGCTTGGTTGGGTTGTTCCGTCTCTTCCAAAATCAATATTAGACATTACATTAAGCATAGTTTGCCAAATTTCATCTTTTTGGTATGCAGGACTATCTGGATAAGTTTGAGTTTGGTCACCTGCAACACTGTTACCGCCTGTTAAACTTGCAGTGAATCTAATACGTCCACCTGCATTGAAAAAATATCTACGTGCATCAGCATTGGGAAAATTTACTGTAGTTGTATGCGAGACAGTTCCGTTCCAGCCCGGTGTTCTTGTATCTGAAACTAATCCGTCAACTGTGAAGCTTCCAGCCCCCGGAAAACTTGTAGGGAAATTATTTGCAAAAGTAAGTATATCAGTAGCAACTGCCGAAAAGTCTAAAAATCCTTCGTCATCATCAGTTGTACCGTCAGTTACATCTATCGAAGCATCTGCGCCAATAATTTCAACTGCTGATGGAGCGTTTAAACTAAGTGTAGGTGACCAACCAAATGAAGGGTCTGATTCAGCAAAACCATTTTGATGTTCTTTAATAAGTTCTAAGTCGTTATATAATGCTGTCATATCAGCCGAAGAGATAATATCTCCTTCGCTTCTAGCAGAACTAGATACAGCACGACCATAGCCGATCTTTTGATCAGCGCCGTCGTCGCTCAAAACTTTTATAATCTTATTTCTAATTCCGTTATAATCATCTGCATCAATGATACTATCAGCTGCTATTGCCATTGGTTGTCCTCATAAATTCGGTTATCACCTTACTATGAGTATTTATCAAAAATTAGTCTGTCAAATTTATAACTTTAAAATACACTCAACTAGCTTTTCAGCTATATCTAAACTGGTTTCTAATGCAACACCAACTCTAGGATTTCCATTATACTTAGTACTAGCAGTACCATCAGCATCTACATAGACAATTTGACCTTTTCGAACTTCGCCAATACATCTTACCGGAACACGTCCTTCTAACGCAATTGCTTGTCCGCTTGATTCGCTATTCATTAAATAAGCAGGATTTTCTGATATAACGCCTACTGGAAAACTATCTAGTAAACACGGAGCAATTTCATGTGCGACATCTTCGCATACGTGCATAACTGTTCCTACTGGATGTGTTTCTCCAGTAGTATATTTCTCTGCCAAGTCAGCAAATCTAGCACTTGTTGCTACACCTTCAAATACATCTGCAAGTATTTTATTGTCGGCTGTTCTAATTGCAATTGTGCCACCTGTAGATGATTCAGAAGCATATGTATAAGCACTACCTGTATTCCCGTTACGTAATTGATTTGCATTATCTGCAATGCCCTTAAACGAAACTGCATGTACTTCATCAAATTTTAAGTTAGTTTCACCTATATTAAATGTTTCAGTAACAGCAGGTGTTAATCCAGCACTTGTTATTGTTAAAGAATGTACATTGTTGCTTGATGCATTTTGTGTTATAAATTTAATTTCGTTAGAAGCGCCACTAGTGTTTTTAATTACGCCTGTATCATTTGCGGCGCCAGCTTCAGTAGTTAAACTAAACACTCCGTCTATAATCATTCCTTGTGATGCTTCAATAAGTTGATCAAATGTTGGATCTCCAGATTGTACAAAACTTGATGCTGATAAACCTTGTAATCTATCAGTATCAGTTGCTGTACCGTGGAATCTATATGCCGAAGTAGTTTCGCCTGTAGCACCATCTGAATCACGTAATGTAATACCTTGTCTTACTACAGTAAATCCATCAATGGTATTTCCAGCAACGTTTTTAATTGTAAATGTTTCAGGGGAGAATACAGAAATTGGAACATTATTTACAGTTGAAATAATTACTGCTTTGGCTATATCTGAAGTATCTAAAACAGTTTTACTAACCATTTGAGTAGTATTTTCGCCTGCTCCTTGTGGACCAATTAAAATAAATTCTGTACTGTTGTAAACATATAACTGATCGTTAGCAGTATCCCACCAAAAATCACCTTGTGCAAGTCCTGTCGGTTGTGTAGAACTTGTCTGAGAACCACCAATTGTTCTCCAACTGCTGTTACCATCTCTAAACTTCATTTTATCGCTAGAGCTATCATACCAAACTTGACCGCTTAATGGTTTAGGTGGCTCATTTGCTCCTGCAAAATTTTCTAATAAAAACAAAAAGTTTTCATTGTGTATTTCGCCGTATCCAGCGTAGTTTTTACCAACAAATTTTATATCTGTTGTTTCATCCAAAGTACCGTCTTGAACTGTAACAAGTGGTGTCCTGTTAAATCTATCAATTTGATAAGCCATTTCGTGCTTCCCCTAATATGTTTACTATGTATATTTATTCATTATGGACTAGGACTTGCATCTACTGTCCATACTCCGTTAGCAACAATAAATGCTCTAGTTTCTCGTGAAACTACTAGCGTTACTGCTGTTGTAAGTGAATTTGGTAATGTAATACCTTGTACTACTGTAACTGGACTTCCTGTGCCACCTACAGGCTCAACATCTACAGTACTTACTACTGTAGATCCTGATATGTTTATCGGATCAGTAGTTTGGTTACCATAGAATGTACAAGCTACTCTTGCTTGTTTACCGTTGTTTACTTGTGCCACAGGATATAAATTAGTTAGCAATAAAATTATCTGATCGTTTGTTGTTGATGCCCAACCTGTTGTATCAAGTCCAAATATAATTCGCTGTGTTAAGTTTTGTGTATCTACGTAGGTTTTATTAGTTGCGTCTGCACCGGCTGTTGGTGTTAATAAATTTGTAATTTTACTAGCAGAAACATCAATGTCGCCGCCTACGTTTATTGTAAATCCTGTACCAGACGATCTTGACAGTGTACTTCCGTCTATTCTAGTAGTGTCAACATTTAGTTGTGTTAGTGTGCCTAAGTTTTGTAGATTACTGTTAACAACACTACTTGCTATTGTTGTTTGTGATAAAATATTAACATTATTAATTTTGTAAGATTTATTGTTTGCTAAATCAATATTTTCACTTGACGTCCAACTATCGCTGCCGTTTACCCAATTAAAAGTTTTGTCAGTAGCACCTTTTAACGTAATGCCGCCATCTGCTGCTGTAAGATCTGTAGGAGTAGTAACGTTACCAAGTACAATGTTTTTGTCCTCAACTTCTACAGTTTCGACATTAGTTGTTACGCTATCGCCTTCAACTGTTAAGTTTCCAGTAACACGCACGTCTCCAGTAACATCTAAGTTATAGCTAGGATTACCGTTAAAAATACCAACTCGTTGTGTGTTAGATTTAATAGTTAATGCGTTTGACTGACTTAAAGATGTTAACACGCCGCCACTAGAGTTAACTACAATATTAAAATCTTGATTTGCTCTAGTATTTCGTATAGTATAACCATTTTCAATAACATGTGTTGTTTCGCCGTTAACACCTACTGTTAATCCTTGGCTTGATTGCAGTTCTAAACTACCTTGAATTACTCCATTTTCGTCATTCTTCAACAGTCTAGATTCAGGAATAATTTCTCCTACAGCACTAACTAAATTTTCAGAGTTAAGAGATGTTCCTCTAAACTTAAAATCATCAATTGTGTCACTAGTACTAGGAAGAATATTTACTCCACGTTTAATAGTTCCTGCAGGATTAGACTCTGTTACTAATTCAGAAATTATGTTTCCAGGTAAAGGGTTAGGATTGAAGTCTGTGCCTGCACTTATTACTGCTTGTAAGGAATTGTTTACAAAAAGTTTTAATACTGTGCGTCCTCGTAGTCCGCTATCAAATATAGTGTCTGCAAATACACCTGTTTGCCCTTGATTTTTAGTATAAGATGGACCTATTAATGTCCACTCTAAACCAGAGTATAAGTAAAATTGATTTTTTGTTGTATCGTACCAAGTATCTCCTTGTATAGCACCGCTAGGTTGTAAGTTACTGATGTAACTACCCGCAGCACTTTGAAATACTGTTCCGTCATAAATTTTAAGTTTGTTTTCGCTAGTATCATACCAAAGTTGTCCTTGTATTGGACTTACTGGTTCGTTTGGATTAGAAAAATTTTCTAAAAGTTTTACAAAGTTTTCATTGAAAGATTCACCATATCCTTTGTAGTTTCTACCTACTAAACTTAAATCTGTAGTACTTGTATCAATAATCCCGTCGATTAAATCTACAAGTAGTGTACCGTCTGTTTTGTTTACTTGATATGCCATTTATTTTTCCTTATTCCTTGTTTGCAAATATAATATAATTAACAGTTGCATAGGGAGGCATAATATCTAAGTTTCTACCTACGAGTTCGTTATCTACAGTGTTATATTGATCATTAGCATCTATACCGCCGCCTCGGATTTGACCTGATGATGGTATACCACTTACGTTTTCTGCACCTGTTGGTATACTTAATGACGGAACGTTATTACTTTGATCCTCTTCAGCCGGTAAATCATCTCTAATAGCATAATGTTGTATGCCGCCCGGTGAAACTAAACTGTGTTCGTGTGCAGGTAAGTTATTTTTCTTAATTGTTTTACTCTCAGTGCCTGCTTTTCCGCCTACAAAACTTGCAGCAACATTCTGTGTTGTTTGTGCCGGGACGCCGCCCATTGTATCTGCACCTAGTAAAAATCTTCCTCTAAAATCTGGTAATGCAAAATGTGTTGCTAAAGAATTTACTAGCTGACTTGCATCTTTAAAATTATATTGTATAATACTAAATAATTCTTGGTATACTTGTATTTGTATTTCTCTACCATCGCAAATTAACCATCCCGCTGGAGCTATTAATCCAGCAAATGGAACAATCATACCAACAGGATTTCTTGGTACAGTAGAAATAAGATTAGCTTGTGTAATCCTATGTAGACCGTCTTGATCTCCTACTACTCTATTAATTAATATTTCGTCACTAGTTTCAACTGTATCTGTCAGTGGTTTATCAGAAACAAATCCTGGAGCAATACTTGTAGTAAATGTTTTAATAAGCGATCCTGCTCCGTCAAATGTAAACGATTCAGAACTAACATCACCTAACATCCTAAATTCAGTTGCGTTTGTTAGTTTTGATGCCTCTGACGAAGCACCTGTAACTGTACCTTCAAATGTACCGTCAAATACTCCTGAGAATCTAGTTGCTTCGATTAAACTAAATCCAGTTAAAGTAGGAAGACTAGCAGCATCTAAATCAGGATCAGTAGATATGTTACCTGCAACTTTTATCTGTGATGCAAATGTTGTATCTCCTGCTACTTTCATATTACCTGCAATGCTTGCGCCGCCAGCTAACACTAATGCTCCTGAGGAATAATCATCATTAAATAGTACGTCAGCATCGTCTGTTCCAGAAATACTAACATTAGTTAAAACCTTTAAATCTCCCGAAACATCTAAAGTTGCTTGCGGATCTTCATTAGCAATACCTACAGAATCATTAATTGTTCGAATTATAGTTTTGTAATTACCTGACGCTTCTTTAAGTTGTACGTCTATACTTGCACCTGTAAAGTTATTTCGTATCAAAGCACGATCATTTGCTGCGCCTATAGTAACTTGTCCGTTTTCACCTACAGTAATACCTTGGTTATTCTTGATTTTCAAGGTACTAGTACTTGTGCTGTTAACATCTCCTCTAAGGAAATTTTCAGCAGGAACATTAGAATTGCTTATAACAAGGGATTCTGCACTTTGTGCAATACCGTTGTATTTAGGTACACCATTTTCAAAATTTCTTGTGCTTAAATTGTACCCAGGACTTAATTTTGTAAATCCTCTAATTGTAACTTTTGGTGTAAATCCTTGTTGCGAAACAATTGCTACTGGATTATTATCAACTTCAATTCTTAATATTGTGTATAATCGGTCATCTGTTCCTAAAATTTGCTCTGCTCTTACACCTGTAGCAAGCCCTTGACTAAATTCAGGTCCTACTAATATCCATGCTCCGCCATTATTAAGATATAATTGTTGGTTAGCAGTATCAACCCAAAGGTCGCCTTTGATACTAGTATCTATATCAGGTTGATTATTACCTTTTTTAACGCCGCCGCTTGCAACCCAGTTTGTTCCATCATAAACTTTAAGTTGATTAACAGTTGTCGAATTATCATACCAAACTTGTCCTTCAGCAGGATTAGCTGGTGGATTTGGTGCAGCAAAGTTTTCTAATAAGTGTAAAAAGTTTTCAGCAATATCTTGGCCGTAACTTGTACTTTGTTTTCCAGGAAATCTTAAACTTGTATCAGTATTAATTTCTCTGTCTTCAACAATGAGCTCACCCTTATTAATGTTGTCAGTAAATCTAACGGTATAAGGCATTACGAATTACCTCCGCTTAGACTTTGCACTCTAACAGTATAATCAATTTGTATAAGTCTGTTTAATGATTTTTGTACAGGATGAAAAACAACGTGGGTAAGCAGTCTACCTCCGCCTAAACTTCCTGTAGAACTTGTAGAACGTAATCCTAATTCGTCAAAGACATAAAGCGCATCTTGATCAGTGGCAGTATCAAAAGCATCTTGTCCATCTGGTTCACCATAATCAAGTAAACATGTAACTAAAATATCAGTATAGTTTGTACCATTTAAGTGTCTAGTTTCAATTTTGTTTCTAGTAGGATCAATATTATTCTTATTTCTATCATCTACAATTTTTGTAAATGTTTGGTTATATAATCCTGCATTTGTGCCGGTACTATTTGGTGTCAAATATGTAATAATTCCGGTTGGGTCAACATTTGTACCGCCATTACCAAAGCTCATCTCTGCGATTGGGCCTTGTCCTGAATTGCCCAAACTCTCTGCTAATGCAATACTCATATTTTCGTAATGTATTGCGTTCTTTTTGTCTACAAAAACTTCACCAGATTCAGGATTGTGAATCTTTATATGTCCTTGTAAATATACGCCACTGTTTTCATTAATCATTAGTTTGTTTACTCCTGCTAGTGTATTTATTCAGGTAATTCACTTATGCTTCCGCGCAAGAAATTTCCAATGTCATTTTGTAAGTCTTTTATAGGAGTTCCTGTTGGACCCCATATTTGACCTGTTTTTCTAATTATTGTTACTCGTTTATCTTCTTCAATTGGGGTTAAAAGTACTAATGTACTACCCGATAATGTAAATTCAGGAGCAAGTGTTATATCGCCTTCGGGCGAATCTAATTCTGATCCTATTACAAATTTTTCTAATGCTGTTTTTCTTAACCGTTTACCAGCTGCAAATACTTCAAATTCATTTACACTATTCGGTACAAAGTCTAATTCAAAATTTGTTTGACCCTGTGTTGCAATAAAATTTTGTACATGCGTTTTGTCAGCATACGGAATATTTTTCTCTCTACCTGCTGGTTCAATTTTTGTACCAGCATAATGTATATCTTTAATACCTGTACCTAATGTACCTCTACGCAACTGTCTTAACAAATTATTATCTTTTACAAGATATTCTATTCTTTCGCCATTAATGAAAACAACACCTGGAATATTATTACGTCTGTCTGGATCAGGTAATTGCGATGTATCTACTACATTAATACGCAAATCATCGTTAAGTAAATCTGTTTGTAAAGTTATATTTAACGCATTGTCTAGTCTCTTATACATATTTCTGTTTAATATGTCTTGGAACTGTCTCCATGCAATTTTAGGTGTAGATAATGGAGCTGAGAAATGTATAACATCTACAGTGTCATTTTCTGTTAATTGGGTATTAAGTATTACATGCTGTTTGTCATCACTTAATGAATAATCAACATTTGGTTGTAATAGTTCACCGTTTATAATTGTCCAAACGTACTGCGATGCTATAGCAGGATCATTAAGTCTAATCTTACCTCCTAAAATACTATGGAAGCGAGTAAACTCATCTGTTCCTACAGTTAAACTACTACGTGCTAACGCTGTATACGAATATCTTTCTATTTCGTTAACACCGTGATTACTAAATGTGTAAACATTAATTATATCGTCTTGTTGTGGTCCAGCAAAGTTATCTGTAAATGTTAACACATTACCTTCAATTATGTAATCAGCTAAATCCATTGTAAACAACTCGAGCTTATCACCTAATTTTAATATACCCGGATCAAGTATAATACTTGAATTACCAATGTTTACAAGATATTGTGTTCCTTGGTTTAATAATGTATCGTTGAGATAAACTTTAAGTAATGACGGTTGTAATGTAGATACTGCTACTTGGAATTTTTCAAATTCATATTCTCTTGTTAACGGGCTGTCTATAGTAAACTGTCTACTATATCCTGGCATTAACACTTTATTGTCAACTTCAACTATTGTATAAAATCCTTCAGGCTTACTATACAACGGAGTTACAGGTAACGTATATGTTTTAGTGCCGCCTGTTGCTACTAATACAGATTTAGCAACTTTACTATAATTAATTTCATCTTTGTTACTATAAATTTCATACTCTAGTGTGGAGCCTGCTTCTGTACTAACTGTAAATTCAAACTCTACTCGATTATTAGCACTCTTACGTGCATTTACTGCTTCTGGTGAATGTGCTTCTCCGTCTATTGTAGTAACAATTTGAAGATCATCTTGCCATGCAACACTTGTTTCAAAAATAGTAGTACTACCGTCAGCAACGTGAGAGTCAATATCTAATATATTTTGTCCGTTTTTACCAATTGTTAAAATTGTTAATAGTTGATCTACAGTAGGTGCTGATGTAAACGTTAATGTATTCTGTTTAAGATCTATAGTATAGTCATGGACTATATTAGAGTTAATCTTAACAATAACTGCATCAGGACTATTTGGTTGTATTACTAAATCATAAACTGTTGTGCCGTCTGTAATAAAGTTTTGGCTATATATTTGTCCTGTGCCAGTACCTGATCTTTCAAATACTTTTATATCTACTGTATCTAGTACTTGTCCTGCAACTAGTTCTTCAGTGCCAGCTGCGTTGTTCGGAGTTACAAATAAGTCTCCGTCTACTATAATATCTTCAGAAGCTGTTCCGCCGGCATTACCATAATTTAATTGGCCGCCACTAAGTTGTGTATCATAACTATCAGTATCAGGATTTACTGTACCTTCACTTGTAATTTTGCGTACAATTAAGATATCGTCAGTATTTAGATCTATACCTAATTCTGCGAGATTTATCAACGTTTGTTGGCCGTCTCCTACAATCGAAGTCATAATAGCATTAGGATTTGTAGGATTAGCTGGGTAATTAGAATCATCTATTCTAACACCATTTCTGTATATATTGTATGTAACACCGTCTTCTAATGCACTATCTAACTCAATTATAATAGTTGTACCGTCTGCATAAAAAACATGATCTTCATATGTATTATCATATGTGTCCCATGGTGTTGTAAACCATCCATCAGTGTCCCATCCTGACTCAGTATCAAAATCAAAGCTACGTACTTCAACACCGCCAAAATCAATACCTGTCATAACTTGTGATAATTCAGCGCCTAACATACCTGTAGTTGGGTCGTAAAAATTAGTTACTCTATCAGCTGCATTTAACATGCTAACATCTTTAGAATAACTTACAGTTATTACACTGTTAAGTGCAGGGGGAGTTACAAAATTAATACGTCCTAACGATCTAGTATAGGACTTAGTAGTATCTTTTACGTTTTCATATGTGTACTGACTTCTTAATTGTTTTTCTCCGTCTATAATAATCTCAAGTTTATTAGTTCTAAGATCCATTGGATATTTTAAATCAAATACTAATTTTGCAGCAGTACCGGTAAATGTTTCTATTTCAGGCAATACGTTATATACAAAAGTTTTTGACGTTCTATCAAACTTCATTGCAACATGCATTGTTTTTGTGAGTGTTTCGCCTAATATTGCAGTAGCAATAGCAGTTTCTCCGCCATCTTGAACACTACCTTCTAAAATTACTGTTGGAGCACTAGTATAGCCGCTGCCAGGATTAGTTATTTCAATTTTATTAACTTTTCCTCTAGCAATATATGAATGAGCTACTGCACCTGTGCCGCCGCCACCTTCAAAGATCACCTTAGGTGGATAAGTGTAACTGTTGCCGCCATCATAAATTTCTACCGAAGTAATTTTATAACCTGCATTATCATACCAATTCTTATCAGGGTATTCATTAAATCTTCCTTCAGATCCAATAAATTGATTACCTCTAACTTTTAAATTGCTGGGAACTATTTTACCGTCTTGATAAATCGGCGGTACATCAAAATCTGATGTAAGAGTATTAGTATTGTCAGTTCTTTCATAAGAACTTAGATATTCTCTAATATTTGTTTTATAAGGTTTTACTTCCTCAATATACTCATTATAGCTTGGTAAGTTATCGTTGTTAAATGTAATGTCTTCTCTTAATTCACCTACATTGTGTTTTGCTTTAACAAAACTAGTTTTGAATACCCAATCTACATTAGGTTGCTCACTTAGTACATAACGTATACTGCTGAAAAATAATTCATTATACTCAGATCTTAAATTATCTACTAAAATATCATACCTTAGTGCATCTAATATGTTTCTAATTTCAACATTTGGTTCATTATCATAAAAGTTGCCGTCGAATGTAAAACTATCAAATCCCGATGCATTAGTTGAAACTGTATAAACAGCTGGATCAATTTCAATCGTTCCATTTTCACGACCAATTGTAGTATAATCGTCAGTGTAATTTCTACTGCCTGTGTCAGCAGTCTTCTGTAATAATAACCAACCGCCGGAACCAATGTTACTAATCTTAGTTATATCTCCGATTCTATCGTCAACGTTTTCTAGTTCATAACTTTGTGAAACTAAATGGTTTATAGTTGTAAATTGATTGTAACCTGCTGCAAACCAATTTGTATAGTTCCAATAATTACCAGTATTATAAGACTGTACTTGTACTCTTTCCCATATTAAATCTATATGATTCCACTCATATATTGACCAACGTCCGTTTGCTGTTTCGTCATTATTAACTAGTACACGTAACTTTCTAAATAATAACTGAGTAGTATCTTCAAAATTTGTGCCGCCATTTAAAATCTCTATCGATGCTAGACTGCCGTCAATATTATTAATTGTAGTAGCAATTTCTAAATCTGATCCTGCACCTACAATATTATACGACGGTCCTTTAAGTGTACCGTTAATATCTTTGTACGATCTGCCTCTATCTAGTATTCGAGCCCTAGTAACAACACCTTCATTAACTATTAAATCAACAATCGCAGGTCTTGCCTTTGCTGTTCCAACAAATTGTAAATCATCAATTGTATCAATTACAACATCGTATTCTCTTTTATATGTGCTAGGTGGAGTATCTTTACTTGTCAATCTTGTAAAATCAAAATCATCAACTATAATATTTTCTTTTAATACAGAATTTGCTCTTTCGACAACTTGTTTTAAAGCCTCATGTCTATTAATAAACCAACTTTGTCTTGGCTGATAGTTTATTCCGTACTTTTCTCTAACTGTTAAATCGTTATCTGGAACATGACGTCCTTGGACATCGTATCCTACTAAACTGTCTATCCATTTTTGTGATATTTCAGCAGACGGTTCACTAGTTTCTAATCCTTGTGATATTAATTGATACTGTGTATGTATATTCTGTTCTTGATTATCAAGTGTATAATAATCAACATGCAATACAATATCATCGTCTTTGAAAAGACTTTGACAATTATATAACACAAATCTATCATTACTTAATAATGCTGCAAATTGATATCCTTGAGCTTTTGGATTTCCTATTAACGAAGATACTTGACCAGCACTTATAGTTCTACTTTGATCGCTAGGTATAGTTAGTTTGTTTTTAACCCAATAAAAATACTTTGTGCCAAAAGATTTACTAACATTATCATATGTTAATTTTTGTGAGTAAGCAGCATCACTGTATTTTGTTTGTCCACTTATTCCTTTAGCATACCCTTCTGGTGTATCGGCCTGTGCGTCCCATTCTGAAGGTAATAAACTACTTTCTACCCATTCATACACATCTATAGAATATGTACTAATCATTGAGTGCCATGTTTGTGCTTGCTCTAATGGTTCTCCTTGGTAATGGTTATGGAATCTAGCGGTACTAATGTCCCACCATAATTTTCCTACATAATTAGATTCCCAATTATCAGTATCATTAAATATATTAATATCAGAAGTAACATTATATTTTGCAAGATCAATAGAACTTTTAAAAGTTAATTCTTGTTCTGCAGGACCTGGAATTTTTCCTTGATGTATATCAACATAGTCTAGATTTTTAACTAGCTGTCCAGTTTTTCTATTGTATAAGAATACTTTTCTAATTTTAGTTGTATCAACAACTGGATTAGCTGAGCGGATAACATTCCAAGATTTTGTTCCTTTTGGTGAAATATAATTAATAACTTGTCCATCGTTTATTACATCTTCTGATGCAGGTTGTCCTGCACAGCCTACGTAAATATGATTTCTGTTTATTAATAAAGTTTCAGCAAATCTGCTAGATTTTATATTACTATATTCTAGCTCTTCAGCAAATATATACCCGTTATCAAATTTTTCGTAAAGTGTAACACTTCCGCTATCAATTTGAGTATTAACAAATTTAGTAAATCTATTATCAAGTATTGTCGTATCATCATCATATGTAGTATTAGCTGTTATATCTCCGTTGAACGATGATATAGCAATGATATCTTCTGTAGCACTTACTTTTGTACCAAACTTTCTTGCTAATTCAGTTTCGTTTCCAATTAATGTGTCAGTAAGTACGAAACTTGTACCAATGCGAGTGTAAACATATACTTTACCGGTATCATATCCGTTATCGTCATTTCCGGGATCTCCAACAACTAGTGTATTACCATTAGGAGTAACATCGATACTTGATGCCCATTGTGTATTACTTGTTGGTGCAACAAGTGTTTGGCTCCAAATATATCTACCTTCTGAATTTAATCTATAAATTACAACTTTATTATCTGCATCCGATGTAGTATTAGTTTGTATACTTATAACTAGTACTTGACCATCTTCACTTACTGCCATATCTTTACTAAAGTCTAGTACAGTATCTACACTATCAAACAACGTATCTGAATATATGTTACCAACGTTTGTATTAGGTACAAAGAAATTGTTTTGTATGTTTTGATCAAGTAGTATCCAATTATTAGTATTAGTTGTTGGAACTGCAAAACTAAAAGTTTTAGACTGATATAAATTTCCTTCAAACAATACAATTTCGTCTTTTGCATAAGGAACTAATGTACTATACGTTCCTCTATATCTATTATCAATGTCTAACGCAAAATTATATTCTATATCATTATTGTCAACACCGTGTTTAATAACAAAAACTTTATCTTTAGAACTTACAAATATTCTATACAAATCTTTTTCTTGGCTTATTTCAACTTGCTTACCTAATTGCTCAACTGTAGTTTGAGGACTTGCAGGATTATATTCTGCATTATTAGTTGTAACCGGAACTGTATACGTTCCTCGACGTTGCCATTCTGTTCCTGCTTTAGTGTATACCATAAACACACCAGAATTATTATAAAATCCTGAAGTTCCAGTACCAATTATAGGAATATTGTTTGTTAATGTCCAATCTCTGTTTGTTGAAGCAGGATAACTAGCAGATAGGGTTGCTCCTGCTTCGTCTGTTTTTTCAGAATATATCCAATATTCTTTGTTTATATAACCAAATACATTTAAATCTTTAGTAGCGTCTGTTGAACCATAACTATCAGGATGTGGATCAAACGTAAACAAACTAGGATTAGAATTAAAGTAATTTTCAGGTGTATATCCAGCTGGGTTTTCTGAACTATCATAAAACTTAGGTGCTGTACTTGCAGTTACGACTAAGAATTTGCCTAAAGATGAATCATGTCCTGTGCCTGCAATACTTACTTTTTGTATTTGACCCATTGGTCTACGCCCTAAACTATACGGCGTAAAATCAACCCTAATATCATTTCTATTTTGAAATCCTGTATTTGTAATTGTAATATCTTTAACATATACTCTTACATCAGCAATATTTCTTTTAATGTAATGTACAACTTGAGCTCTAGCGCCTGTAACGCCGTCTTCGATATAATCACCTACACTAGGTTCAAAATAATCACTTATATCAGTATCAATGTCACTTGGTACATCAATGTCAGCAGTTTGTTTTGCTGTTAATAAGATATCAATATATCCGTCCCAAATATCATTTACTATATGAGGCAAATCATTATGCTCATTGTTGTTTACTTTAAGTACAACTTGATCACCTGTTTGACCATCTAATTTAGATAAATCGTTAATTCCTTCTTCAGTATTAATCCAAACTCTAAACTCGTCGTCTTCACTAAAGGACGCAGCAGCAGGAGCTCTAATTATCCATCTGCTGTCTTTAATATCTCTTACACCTGAAACTGCATCGTATGCATCGCCTCTATGTGAAAGTATTTGTAAATGTCCAGGTTCTTTATTTGGTGTTGCTCCGACATTATCTAAACTATTGTAGTAAAATCTGTTAGTACTACTATAGCTATCATTAGTTTCGTCATATACTAGTACATCTTTATATACTAAGCCATACGCAGGTATTCCAAATTTACTTAGATCTGAAAATTCGTTACCATTATAGTAACCGTCAGCTTCTGCTGCTATATACCAAAAGCCGCCTAAGCCGTTATTTGTCGTATTGTTTGGTTGAGTGTAATCACCAATAACAACACTTTCTAGCGATACTGTAGAATCTGTTGGGAAAAATCCATTAGTTTCTGTTATATAAACTACCAATCTGTCTACTTTAGAAATTACCTTTACAACTTTTGCAGATCCAGTAGAGCAATCAACAGTATCATTTACTTCTGGTACAATTAACGGATTTACAATGTAAAGTACATGATCAACTTTATGTATTATTTCATGTTCATTATTAATAAAACTAGATCTTGGTGCAACGTATGTTTTGTTATTACTGTCTGGTTGTCCAGTATTGTTTAATGAAATACTATTAGTAAATAATTCAGTACTTGTATATTGATCAGATGCTCTATTAAATCCTGTATAACGATTCCAGCCAAGTACTATCTTATCTTGAGGTTTTGTTGCCCTGTATTGATCTAATGGAGCTCTTACAAGAATATGATCAGTTACACTATTTGGCAAATAAGGATTACCTTGTAATATCAATGTAAGTTGTCTGCTATTAATGTTAACTGGTGCAGCTTCTTCTAAAGTATTAATTATACCTGAAGCACCTGATTCTTTACCTACTATTTGATCACCTTGTTGTATGTCTCCAGTTGGTGATGATAGTGTTAAACGTTCGCCAACTTTGTTACCAGAACCATTAAGTATAATTTGTATATCTTCAACGATAGCTGATACATTATTAGACTGTACGTTTACAATTTCTTTTTGTTCAAAAGATCCAAGTTGATCAACTGTAATACCGTCATCTTTTAAAGGAAAATTAATTACTAACGTTTCAGGTAAAGGTTGTATAGTTTCTTCAAAAAATGCATAACTGTCAAATGTACTAAATTCTATTGCATTATTTTCAGCAGGAATATTTCTTACTGCTTTCCAATAATTTTCATTATATTTAACAATGTCACCTGTCTTATATTCAGCATCTGCAACTCCAACAGGTCCAGCTTCTCTAAAATCACCTTTGATATTATCTGAAATGTTAGTTGCATTTGGTGCACCAACTACTGCTAACTTACCATCTGGGCTGATTGCAACATCATGACCAAAGTTTGATTTTAAACTATAGCCGTTGGATTTAAGTATAAGCCCACTTATAAATGTACCATATGATGTAGTATCAATAGATTGTGTTAATCCGACGTCACTGTACATTGAGATAGTATTTTCATTAATTACGTTTGCGTAAAATTCAAGATTGTTTAGCGCAGTCATTCCAGAAACTTCTTTAAATCTTACTAACTCTCCTGATTGTAAGTTATGGTCTGTTGCTGTAACTACTCCTGGATTTGCATTAGTAACACCAATCCCAAATACTGCCGATGTTTCAGGAGTAAGCTCACCCATATTTCTTAAATTATTTGAACTGCTTGCTCTTGAATAGAAATGCACAACACCGTCTTCTACTGTCTCGTCGCCAACTAATAAGTTTGTATTTCCTAAACTAGTTGCCATACTATTGCTAAAGTTAGTTTCGGTAGCAACCAAGTACGGATTGTCAATTACATTATAATCAGTAAACGTTTCTTGCCTCTTTATAACTTTCCAGTCATTATTAGATGTGCCGTCTAACCAAATTACTTGGTCATGTAATTTAAATTTTTCTAAAATTAAGTTTGCTTCATCTAATGACGAAGCTCTAACACTTCTAAGAATACTTACATATCCGTTTAAGTTTTCAGAATCATTAACTAATGTTCTGTCTTGTACGCTTGCAATTGCAACTGTATTATTAATTTCTTCTATTTGATAAAAACCCCAGTTACCATTACCAACTTGTTGTAAGCCAACAATATCACCAGGAATAAAATTAGTAGTTCTATCAAATGTAATTTTAACAGCTGGACTAGCACTGCGATCAATTGCATCAACTAGTTCAGTAAATCCTTCAATTGATGTTACGTGGTAATCTGTAGTGATATGTTGTAGTACGTCCCAGTCTTCTGTAGTTCCAGTTATCCATACATAATCACTAATTCCAATTGAGCTAGGAAGACTTTGAAGTAAATCTGCTTTAATTTTTACTTTGTATACAACATCTTTGTCATTTACATATCCCGAAGTCTTAACACCAATATGGGGTGCATTTGTTGTTGGGAAAGGCTTATGGTTATAATCTTTAGGCCTGTAATAAACATCATTTGGTATAATTTTGTAAATATCGTCTGTATCATTTGCTGGTATACTTTTTACTAGTTGTACCGTAGTCGGATCTATTTTAATTTTGTCTTCGTCGATAATAAATTCAACTTCATTAAAGTTATCAGTAGCACCGTACTGACCTGCTCTAATAGCCCATTCTTCATAAAAGTCTATACTATCTTTATCTGCACTACTCAGCGCATCAAATAACTTATCTAAAGAATTTATAGTACCTTTATCTTGAATCATTCCTTGATAAAATTTATATTGGCTTACGTCATCGTTAATGATATTTTGTAGGTATTGTCTTTTTTGGTAGCCAATTAAATGCTGTGCATGTTTTTGTTGCTCAACATCAAAGTTATCACTATCTAAATCATAAAAGTCTGCAAACTGATTAATTCGATAATCAAAGTTAGGATACATCTTTGGCTGAGGACGTTCATCTAAACGCTCCCAGTCATTTTCATTAAATTTTTCAACTCCAGTAAGATCAATTGTGCTTACATAATAAAATTCTTTATATTTTACTAATGAGCCAATAGAGTAATCTTTGTAACTTGTCCACTCATCTACAATAGCTTCGTCATAAACAAATCCAGGGATGTTTAGGCCGCCTGTCCAGCCGTCGCTTTTATATCCAACAACTTTAATACGCTCTTGTCTATAACCTGCAGGTTGATCATAAATTACATCGCCGAATACTGTTTCGTTATCTAGTAAAACTACATGTTCTTTTTGAACAAGTGGTAATTTTATATGATAAATGCCGTCTTGCGTATTCTTTGGTAATATTCCAAAAGTATTTTGGTTATCTCTTACAATACTAGTAAACGATTTGTCAAGTCTTGTACCGTCTGATTTAAACAACGAGTAATCGTAAAACTTATCAAATATATCGTCAACTACACAATAATCTTTTGAAAATGTTATTTCAGAAGCTGCTGGGCTTAATGACAGAACTGATCCAGCTGCCCAATTCTGTGTAGTCCAAAATAAGAATTCTTTTACAGACAAGCTCCAATTTGACACTTGACTAAGCTCATCATTGTAATAGTTAAACTCAAATCCTTTTTCAACTAGGCTTGCTTCGTATCCTAGTAAAAAGTCAATTACTTCTTGTCGAGTTTTTAGTAATGTTCCGTAAGGTATAGATAACTCACGTGTTGTAAACTCTCTTCTAAGTATTGCAGAGCTACCTCCTATAAGTGGAAGTGTTGCAATCTGTTGAAACTTTTCTACATCTATCGTAGTTCCACTTACATGACTTTCTTTACATCTATAAAATGATCCAGAAAATCTAACATTTTGTGATTTAACATACTGTTTTCTTTCACTCCACTCAACAAATGTTTCGCTTATGCCGCCTATGTTAATACTAGGATCATTTGCTCTTACAAATGGTTGTTTGTACTCAAAAGTTGCTTTTTCTCTATCATATCCTCTAATAATAAATCCGTTAGACTGTTTTTCAACTATAACTCCGCTATAACTTATCGTAGTAACAGGTGAGCTGCTATTTAAAAATACTTTATAGTTTTCTTGCGGGACAAATACATTTCCTTTATTTAAAGGTGTACGTGAATCTAGTATTAATTTAAATTTTTCTTGCTCAGTAAATCCGCCTACTTTTAAAGATATTCTATTATTAATATTTGATATTAAATTTTGATATGATTTATAATTTGAAGTAGTATTACTTGCAAGATAATTATAAACAAAATTTACTAATCCGCTAGTTGTCTGACGGGTATTATCTTTTACTGTATTAGGAAATACAATATCTTTTAATCTAATACAGTTATTAGTTTTTGTTGATACTAGGTTTCCAACTAAATCACGTTTGATACGACTAATGTCAAAGCCTATACCTAGTACTTTAGCAGGTTGATTTAATACCCAACTTAGTAACACTGCAAACGGATATTCAGCTGATTTTCTCCATGCTGTTTCTGCTGGGTTGCCGTCACCATATCCAAATAATTCTTTTGTAGGACCAGCAACATAATTTTGTGCAAAGTTACTTTCTAATGGACTTAATAATACTCCTGTGTCATCTACAGGAATATGGTTTACTAGCCCAGGTCTTGAATATTTTTTATTTGATTTTATTGCGGAAGACGGATCTCTAATTATACCGTTTTGTAAATCTTCCCAAAGTAATGTGTTACTTCTAGTATATGGTGAAGGACCGTATTCATCTTTCCACCATTTTGGTTCTATTGTAAATCCTAACATTTCCCAAGGGTGTGTGTGAGGACGATCAGTATCATATGCTTGTATATAAACCTGTCTCCACCAACCTGGTAACTGATTACCTTGTGGTGAAATCATAGTTTTGTAATTATATGTAAAACTATTACCTTCAATATAATATTCATTTGAAGTATAATCAGGATTACCAGCAAGTGTAGTCCATTGTATAAAGTCAGCAGTATAAGATTTGTCTATAGCTTTTTTAGTAAACTTAGTATCTCTATATTCGCCGCCAATAAAATCATGTATGTCTAGTAGGTTAGTATTATACGCTTGTTTTAAATTATTAAAAATTCTTAATTCTAGTTCTAATATTAAATCATCTCTAAAATCGTCATATGCTTTAACAATACTTCCGTCGTGTCCTTGAATCATTGTTACTGGTTCAATGTATGTATTATCAGTAAAAATCTTAGGCTGGTACTTAGGGTATAAACCTAACTTAGTTGGAGTTGCTGGAACATAGCATCCATCAGTTGATTCATATTCATAGATTTCAATAATATCGCCTGGTGCTTTAGTAGCTGTAATATTAACAAAACCTTCATCGTTAAATGTATAATCTTTACCATGTGTTAATTGTAATCCATTAAGGTATACTAACACTGCTTTTTCAGTTAACGATGTTATACTAAAAATTTCATTTAGTGCATAATAATTTGTATCGCTTGAACTTACATTATGTTCAGTACGTAAGTATCCTGATACCGGTACCATATCTGTAAAATAAAATGGCATACTGTCATTTTTTTCTGCATTTATAGTAGAGAATATTTTATCTACAGTCTGTTTTACTGGACCGTCATAACCTAAATTATTTGCAGTTTGTAAAAACAATCTTTTAAATTTTGCATATTCTAATCTAGAATATCTTATAGCCTTTACTACATTTGCTTCTTTATTAGTAATATGGAATAATGGTAAATTGATAGGGCCACTATGTTTTACAAATCTAGTACCAAATCTATCAACATCGCCTAAATCTCGCAAGTTGCTTGATCCAGGGTATACATTACCGTTATATTGGTTAGTGTTTTGTACAATAGTACCAACATGATCAATAACTTCACCTAAAGTAAAGCTTGCCATATCATCGTTTAATGGATTTCTTTCTAAGTTATGAGCAAGCTCATAATAGCCGTTACTATTTGCAGTTGCAGAACTATAACAATTTAATTGTAAAACGTCATCTACAGATAAATCATTTTCAAATCTTATAAATGCTACATCATTAATAATGTCTATTGTATAATGTAAATCTTTCTTTTGAATATTATTATTTAAAATTACTTTTACATCTAAATCTAACAATAAGCCGCTGTTATCAAAAACGTCAACTGCAAAATTATTAACTTGATCACCTGCAATGTATTGTCTAATAACTGCTTGTTGGCTTAATTTTCTACCCTTACTCCATCCATTCTGATTAGTAAAATTTGTTCTATCTCTAAATTTCTTTAGATATAGTGCATTACTTTTTATTGTGGATAATACAGTATTATTTTGGTATGTATAACTTTCAGTTATCAACGAAAAGTCAAAAAGTATGTCGCCGAGATTTTCTATATTTTTATAAGATAATCCAAAACCTAATTCGCTATCTGTTGCTTCTTGTGTATTTTGCACATAAGAAAAAATACTATTACCTGTAAAATCGCTCGACGTATATAATTCTTTATCTGATATACTATTGCCAGTATCGTCAAATAAGTCAAATAGCGGTTGCTGATTTGTAGCAGTTTTATCTTGACCTTGTTTCCAGTCTGTTCCGTCATAATACCAAGATGTACCTTTTTGTAAAGTGCCATTTGTTATTAATAGTGTTTCATTTTCTAAAGGAGTAGTATCAGCTTCTTCAATTAAACTTATTATACGTCCTTTATCTTGAACTGTTATAAAATTAACTTTATATATTTTATTTTTTACTAATATGTCAGTATCGGCAGCAAACAATATACGCATACCTTCTGATATATCTACGCCATCAATATTATATCCTAACGATCCTTCAATAGTACTAAAAACATCCTTTGTAATAGTATCAATTAAATCAATATCATTTTTTGCCTGTGTACCATATTGGTATAACTTTAATCCTGCTTCAAATTCAATAATAGGACGTGTGGCTCTAAAAGTTTGATCAATTACTGCTGGTTGTCCATTGTATTCTGCACTTTTTTCTATTACATCTCTGTGGAACCATCTATTATATCTGCTCCAAGGATTTCTATCTACGCTAGATCTATTAATTACAATATAATCTTTTACTCCAGCAAAACTATTTGCATTTTCAAAAGGCATACGATCAAAACCTTCGGAATCAAATTCAATTTGGATATCGTCTACATATGCAGCAGGAATAGTTAAATTATCTTCATTAATTAATTTAATTTTTTCACCAACGCCTTCAACATACCAAGCGCCTGTTGCATACTGTGTAGGAGATACTTCTCCTACAAACTCAACTTTTAATCCATTTGTAAATTCAACACCATTGGCACTTCTATAAGTTTTCTTTCCAATAATATCATTAATATCAATACTTGTGTTTTCTTCAATATCAAATACTTTTACTAGCCCGCTAGTATTAATGCTAGTTTTACTTGCATAATATAATCTATCAGGTGCTTCGTAAGCAACAGTAAGTTCTATTGTTCCTTCTTCAACATTTACAGGTGGAATTTCATTTCCATCTAAATCAAATGCTTTCATACTTTCAATATATACTGAACTTATACTTTCACCTGCTGATTCTGCTGTAAGTAATCGGTAGGTCCCAGTATTGTCAATTTCTATTTCATACTGAACATCTGCAAAGTTTAGATTAGTGTTAAAACTAAATGGATGTCCTGGAGTATTAATTTCAAAGATATATTTCTGACCTCTAAAAAGTCTAAGATCAGGATTAGGTGTAAAGCCAGGAGGAGAAAACAAATAAACTGTATTATCGTCTTGTTCTTCTGCGGTTACAACATATGTACTTTGTACTGTGTTGTTTTCGCCTGCAACATTAACTGTCTGTGCTCCGTACGGTAACCAATAGTATTCACGGAAATTAACAAACTTATCCCAATCAATATTTGGGTTCCATGAATAGTATTCTTGCGAGTTTAATAAACTTTGATTACTAACGTTACCATTAAAGTTTGATATTTGGTTTATATAATCAGGATAGTCTTTATAAAATTGTACATTGCCTAAATCATCAGTTACAACTGCTGCTGGTTCAAGTTGTCTATTTTGACGTTGCTCACTTACATCATTTATGTAAGTGTCGTTAGCTCTAAAACTTTTAGCAGTCTTTCTTCCATAATACCCTTCAACTTTAGTTGCAACACCTGGTTGTAACATTTGATCAATTGTACTAGAAAGTATTTTTTGATTTGCATTTGTTCTAAAATATTTAGGTAAAAGATCTACACTTTTTCTATTTTCATTAGAATTTAACGGTACTGGACTCTGCGATTGATTTTTATTATAAGCCATTAGTAACTATATCCTCCGTTACTGGAACTACCTGATGAGCTGCTTGATGTATTAGAACTACTTGTTGGTGTAGCTGATGCGCTTGTTATTCCTGTATTTTGGGATAACGACGAACTTGTAATTACGTTACCAGTAGCATTTAATCTAGTAGCAGTAATTTCATCTATTAACTCTACGTCTGCAACTGTTGCTGAGTTTATAAAAATTTCATCTGATTCAGACTTTATTTCAAATAAACTACCAAATGTCTGACTTGATTGTTTCGGAACAATTAACATTGTAACTAAATCTGGAGCAAGCCTACTCATTACATATGTTACTAGTTCTTGGAAATAAAATGTATCGCCAAATTCCCAGTTTTCTAATGCAAAGTATTGATTAATTGCATCAATAACTCGTGTTCTTATATCGTTATCATTTAATACTTGATCTTTATTCTTAACTAATTTGAACGTAGCCTGTAAGTCACTGTTTGCATAGTTTCCAAACAACGGTTTGTATTTTACTGGGTGATAAATTATTTCATCACTAATAGATTTAATTTTGTTTAGTTCTGCACCGTAGCTTCTATACAATTCGTCGGAACTAGGAGGCAATGGTTTAGAGTTTAGTTGACCATCTAGATACAATCTAAATTGTCTATCATACTCTTTAGTTAATAAGAAACTATCAATTAAGTTACTTGCACTTGGATCAATTCTTGCATTAGTATCTGCTACATGCACATACTGGAATTTAATTTCATCTCTACCAACAAATGCTCTGTAATTAGCAGTAAGTCTTAATTCAGGAACACTTGATACTAATGTTTTAAATGTATTTGTTTCATGGAAGTAAAATAACTGACCGTCATCGTACTGACTATAAGCACCTACAGGTCCATCGTATTTTGTAGGACTAACGTCAACTACGTGTACATTAAGATCAGTTTTAGAAATGTATCTAAAATCTTCAGTGCCTGCTTGTGTTCTATATTTTTCTAAAAATACATATGGCGTATCTGCATTTATATCTGGATCAATACAGTACTGCTCAAATAATTCTGGATCATCAATTGTGTCATCATTGTCAGAGTTAGCAAAAGTTACTTCTATTTTAGTACTATCAATGTATCCTTCAGCATCTCTATATTCTTGTAAAGTTTCCCAATCAAATGTTCTTGAAAAATTATTAATGCTGCCTGGTCTAGTATTAATACTTAATACACTAATTTTATCTTTAATAAGTTTACCAGTCTTTGCATCAAATATTTTATCATTATCGTCATACCAAAATCTTATTTCTTTATCGCTTTCAAATACATATCTTAACATTCTATAAGTTACTGTATAAATTTCACCATCAGTTTCAAAAAGAATTATCCAACTTGAGTCAAGATTTTGATTACTTAAATCACCTGTAAATCCTGAAGAAAAGTTATTTCTTTTATTAATATTAGTTTCTTTTATTAGTCGCCACTGTCTAAGATTGCGATCATAACGTAATCCAAAATCATTATAAGCAAATGTTTGATCTATAATTTCAGTCTTTACGTCATCTAATAAACTAGTTGCTAACTTTGGACGCACTTGCGACAACTGTGCCCCTGTCGGTATATCATCACTTAGTGTAATCGCACCAAGATTAGTATCTGTAGATGTAATGCCATCTGATTGTACTTGTATTACTTTGGTCCAAATGTATTCTCTTGATCCTGGGTGATCTGCTAAACCAGACATAATTGTTCCGTCTGCCATAAAGTGTTGCGGAGTCCCGTCTTGTAGTGGCGGTGCTATAAATTTAATTACAGCGCCTGGTTCAACATAACGCAATGAGGTTGCTGTGAATCCGCCAACTTGAAATGTTTGATTATCAATGTCATCAAAAAATCCTGTAAATGTATTAACATCACGACTCACACTATTCCAGTATACTCCTAGATCAATAGTATTAACTGTTGATAATTTGTCTAAGTAAAAATGTTTTACTTTTTTATCAGTTAATATTGGCTCAATAGAATTAATAATTACGCCTTCAATATCTGTTTGGGTATCAAATGTAAAATTTGTCTTGCCTGTAATTTCTTGTTTATAAACTATACCGTCATTTCCGTATAAGTTAGTGTTAGAGTATTTTCCAGTAGCATCAATTAAATCAAAATATCTTGATATCCCGCTTGATGTACGGTTAACACTTTTAACTTTTACAATATCTTGGCTTACTCCAAGTGGACCTATGTTATAGTCCTCTCCTGTGATCATTCTATTTTGAGTATAGTATGTCGACGGAGCACTTCTTTTTATACTTTCATTAGTTTCACTAGTTTCACTGTTGCTTACAGTATATTCTAATCCAAGTGTAAGAGTTAATGTATGCACTTTGCCGGCTTTACTTAGATAACTAATATCAATTTCAACACCATTAACAGACTGTGGTGAAATAATCATTTTTCTATTACCACTAGTTCTGTAATAAATCTTAAAATTACCTTTAGGTAAATTGCCAAATACACCATCGCTAAAAATTAAATTTATTCTATCATCTACTCTAGTTGTTACACTATAGACATTACGTATTTTTTTACTTAAACTATTATAGATAATGTTGTTACCTTCAACAGCATCTAGCTTGGTCCAAAATTCGTTTTCATTTCCATTAGCGTCTAGTTTGTATAACCAAACATCGCTATTGTTTATGTTTGTTGAGTCAATTGCAATTGTTTGATTTGAAGTTGGTTGTGATATACTAAAATCACCAGTGTTTAAAACACCTTGTCTAAAGTGTGCAAAAAATCCACTATTTGAACTACCAGCACCTTGGCCGTCATCTCTATATAGGAATGCAAAGTTGTTACCCGGAATTGGTGGTTCTTCTTGTATATCACCATCATTAATATCAGTACTTACAACTTGAAACGGAGTAGACTTTGCTTCAATAGCTTTATTAAAACTATATACCGGAACATTAGTGTTTATACCGTTTACTCTATATTGCTCTGTAGAAATTCCGTTTACATCTTCTTTTTTATTAGGTCTTCCAAATACTCCGTTTACTGGTAAAGACGTATTCATTATTTTAATAAATTGTTCATACCAGTTTGCGTTTGTGCTGTCATTCCATTCAATAGTTTGCCCAGCAAGGTTAACTCCATTACTATCTAATACATCTTCTGTTGTTTTAATAGCAGAAAACTTTAACAACCCGTTGGCTGCTTGATTACGTTTTGGATTATACGATAACAAACGTGCAAGACGTAAGATGCTTTCTCTACGCTCTGCTAATTCAAGATAGTTTTCACGTGCATTTAGATCAATACGGAATGCAAGATTTTGACCTAAGAACGCAATGAGGTCAATTAATGCAAGATATTCTGAACTTTCAATGTAGTCGTTAAAGTCTTCAGGATAATTTCTCCTGAGATAATTAATCATTGTTCTGCGTAGATTGTCAAAGTCGTAGCTTTGGAAATCTGCATTACGGAAAGTTTGGTATACACGTTTCCAATCTTCCGCAACTAGTAATCTATTCTGTCTATCTGTTGCTGACATTTGCGTTCCTCTGTTATACTGTATTTATTTGATTTGTAAACTACGTATTTTATTTCTTAGCTCAATAACCCGTTAGATTGATCAAACTGTAATCGCATAGTTTCTGCAATACTGTAGTTCAAATAAATCAATACACATTCAATTTGTATTCCACTTTCGTACTCTGATACAATAACTTGATCTACGTTAACTCTAGGATCATAGTTAATAATATCTTCTATATTTTTTGTAATAGCAGCTTTTAAGGAATCAGTTAGTGGATCAAAAATTACGTCCCATATAATTGTGCCAAATTCAGGATTTTCTAATTTTTCACCTTGCCGTATATGAAAGTGATTAATAATATCCTGTTTTATAACTGCAAGATCATATAATCTAAATCCATCATTTTCTGGGTTAACTGTAGATATACTTCTATATGCAGCATTACTTGCCGGTGTTTCTACCGACTGTGCTGTTTTTACATTTACACGCTTATATAAATTTTTCTCTAATGTACTCATAATTTTTCCTTACTGCGGACCTGAATTTCTTGTTGGCGGTGCGCCGGCTTGATCGTTAGGTGCTGGACGTAATGCTCTGATAGCAGCAATAACTGTATTTGTTGCAACAAGAGACTTGTTTAGTCCGTCGCCTGCATAGTAACTTTCTTCTGCATTGACCATACGGAACTTGCCCTGTGTTCTACTACACACTGGCATCGATGCCCATTCTTGTGCTATATTAATTGCAAATCTAGCTTCCGTAATCGAACCAGCAATATATTGGGCAATTCTTCTGCGTCTTAATAGAGCATTAGCTAATCTATCTTGTACTTCCGCATTATACACTTCATCTACACTTGCAGCACCTTCTGCTACTAGACTACGTAATGTACTTCTAATGATTTGATACTTACCTGCTGCACTACTTGCGCTACCTAGTACATCTGTGCTATGATCTCCCCATTGTAGAACTTCTGTAATAGTACATGCAGATAAGTCTTTTCCTAAATATTCTTTTGTAGTAATCTTGCTATTACTAAACACAGTATCATAATTTGCTCCAGATTCAGCTTGTGCAATTATATTCAATAAATCTCCGCCTGGTCCAACACTACTATAATCAGGTGTTACTGTAACCGGCGCTGTTCCGTTTACACTTGGTGCTGCACCAAATCCGCCTGCTTCTCGAGTTCCTCCTGCCCCACTCTTTTGGAAAGTGTCAGGAGTTCTAATATTGATAGTATCAATAAACGGTGAAGTATTTTGTTGATCGGTTTCCGCTTTCTTGAATTTTAACGGATCTAAATTTTCATGTTGGCTCCAAGGTTCATGACTTGGCATTCTTCTTACTATAGTGTTTACATCATCTGGCGTAAACACTCCAGGATTAGTAACCGGCAATCCATGAGTTTTAAGTAGTGCTACTTCTGTTGCGTCTGCAGGATCATTTGCACTACCTGCTGCGGCTGACTGACCACTATTCCAATATATTGTAGTAGCATCTCCTGCTAATTGTGTGTCGGCTTGTAAGTCTATGTTTGTGCCAGCTCCTAAGCTAACTTTTGCGCTTGCTTTTACATTAATATTTCCGCTTGTTGCTTCTGCATTAATGTCTCCGCTTGCTTTTAAATCTACTGTGCCTCCTGTAGCATGTAGTTTAAACGATGCATCAGTAGTAGTGTTAATTTCTCCTATTACATGAGAGTTGTGTGTTCCTTTAGTATAATCATCTCTATTAGATTCAACGTGAATTTTCATGTTTTCGTCAGCACGAAGATTCATATCGTTCTTGCTTTCTATTTGTACATTGCCGCTTGTTCCGCCTGTAGATAAACCATCTGAAAATCTTGCACTAGCTCGTATATTAACATTTCTTCCGCCTTCGATATTTACATCGCGATCGGCTGTAAAGTTTAGATCATTGTCGCTGTGAATGCTTACACTATCATTAGCATATACATCAATTTTACCATCGCTTGATAATTCTATCCACGCTGTTCCTCGTGAATTACCAATGTAAATGAAATCTTCTGTATTGTGCATTAGTATTTGATGACCGCTACGTGTTCTAAGTCTTGTTAGTTCATTTTGAGGAAGTGTAGGATCGCCGCCTGTTTCGCCGCCTTCTACATTTACATACGAAGGTGGACCTTGTTCAGCTGTTGTTTTTCTTAAAAGTTTATCGTCGCCGTCGTCCATAACTATCGATGCACCACCTAAGCGGTTTACAAATCTATTTGATCTTGCATCTAGTTGGCCTGATTGCCCTTTTGGTGCGCCGTTACGTTTATCAATCGGTCCTGGCGTACTCCATCCATATACACTACTAGGTAAATCTCTTCTAGCACTAGTAGTTGTTAATCCTCTTGCTTCGTCTTGAATAAGTCCTTGTATTTCTAAAACTTGAGTAAAATCTTTATTGTAAGGTTTTTTGAATTTAGTAGGATCTGCACGAGTTCCGGTTTCAATTTTTTTATTGTATTCACCTACGGGTAATTTAGATCCTTTTAAATTACTTGGAGTTGCATCTGTTGTTATTTCAGTACTTGCACGGCCATCAGGAACCATAAAATTCATATATGCATCTTGTATACAGCCAATCCAATAACAACGAGAAATATCACCGTTTACAAATAAAACTAATACTCGTGTTCCCGGGTCCGGTGGCACTGCCCAAAAACCATAACTTTTTTGTGTTGAACTATATCCGTCATTACCCTGTGTATGCTGAAATCCTGTAGTTCCGTAAAACGGTGATAGATATCTTGCTTCAATACTATTACCTATTTTTTCTGGTATACTACCGGCATCGCTTCTTCTTAGAATATCAACTAATAATCCGCCTTGATAATTAGGATCAAGTGTACTAACTACAATTGCTTCAAACGGACCGTTTCCGTGGGTAGCAATTTCATTTGCAAGTACGTTTTGATTTGTCCTTCTACTTACTGCCATTATTGTGGTCCTGTACTATCGTAATCATTTGCTGGAGGTGCGCTTGATTCTTGTTGTGTATTAGTTTGTGTATTAGTTTGTGTATTAGTTTGCATATTTGCTATTAAAGAACGTATTTTATCTCCAGTTCTAAAATCGTATCTGTTGTCTTGTGGAACTAACGGTAAGTAGGGTCTTAAATCATTACCTGATACCTGATTAGTATTACTTACATTATTTGCTACCGGTGCTGCTGGGTTAGTGGTTACTGGAGCAGTTCCGCTTGTTCTTTGTGCTCTAGCATCATCTGTGCTATCTACTGTATTAGCAGGAGGTGGAGTATTTGTTTGACCTTTACCTCTTGGATCATTAGCATCCGGATTATCAGGCGGAGCTGTTGACTCAGCATTTGTTCTTTGTGCTCTAGCCTCATCTGTAGTATCTACGTTTACATTAGAAGGTTGAAATCTAGGTATTGTACCGTCTTTAGGATAATCAAAAGTTCCTTGTTCATTAGGACCAGCACTAAAATGCATAGCATCAGTTGAACTAGCCCAGTTTCCTCCCCATCCAAGACCGTGTTTTGCTGCTAGTGCTACCATAGCTGATCCTGTTCCGTCTAATGGCATATCTGTCCAATCGTCTGTAACTCGCCCTTCTTTACGTACTTGCTTAAAAGGATTTTCTGCAGGATTAATGTCAATTGCTAGTCCTGCATTATGCCAACTATAAGTAGTTCTACTGTATGTGCCGTCACCGTTATTAATTCCAGCTACGGCCGGGTTTCTATAGCCGCCCATAGATCTAATGTCATACCCGTATTCACTTTCAAGTTCGTCTACTAATGCTTGGAAATTTGGAGCCATAACTTTTGCAACTAAGGCACGTTGTCCTGAAGCACTTCGAATTTCAGTTAGATCAGTCGTGTCTCCTGCTCCACTTGGATTAGTTGGTGTTGGTGTGCCAGCTGATCCGCCGTTAGATGAATCTTGGCCAACTGTTTCTGGACGAGGTTGTTCATTACCACTATTTAGAGATTGTGCATTTTGGTCTTCGCCTACTGCATCTGCTCCACTTGAAGGTATAATATTTGAATAGTCTTCTTGATTTTTTCGTCTAATCAAACTTAGTGTTTGTACAAACATATTTTCACGTACAGATGAAACAACTTTTAATACTTTATACACACCACTAAATTGTCCAACTGATTGTGTAGCTAACTCTCCTCCTGGAAAGATTGCATACCCATCTGGTCCATAATCTATAGGTGTTTTAAAATTTATTAAAATATCTACTTCTGATCTTTGATAATCTAAAGAACCGTCAACTGTTAAACTAGTAGTCTGCCCACTGTTTGCTGCATTATAATTTCCTAATCCACTTGACGGAAGATAATAAGGATCGCCCCATATTTCTAATTCAGCAACTATTAAATCAACATCACTATCTAACAATGCACGTTGGAATTGTTTAGCTAGTGCTGCTCCTCTATCTAAATTATAACTACCGCCGACATATGTTAATGCTGTATTTTGAGGTTGGACTACTGTTTCTGGTACTCCGTTGCCTCCTAATTTTATATTGTATGCCGGTATTCCATTTGCTGCAACAATATTTTCTGTATTTCTTGTTTGTTCACCTGCACTAAGTTCACCAAAGTCACCTTGTATTGCTTCAAAGAACGCAGCATTAAATTTTATATCAAATCCTAAAACATCTTCATTTGCGCCACTGTATATATAATTGTATTCTTTAACAATTTGTTTTTTGCGCTCTTCTGCTGAGTGCGAAGTATTTGGAGCAGGAAATACACTTGAATGTACTTCATAAGGAACAATATTAAATACAAAAATTCTAGCTGGTTTTCCTGTTTCTTGTTCAATTTGTTTATCAGGAATAATAAAACATTGTGGTTCAATTTTATACCAACGGATCATTCCTTCTCTATCAGCATATTCTATTGCTTCTCGACCGAAAGAACTAATAGTAACTAGTTCTTCAATTATAGTTTGTATTGATGCTCCAGTATCAAACGTAAATGCAGGTGCGCCTCCTACATTTGATATTTCAACGCCGGCCCTATTATATACTCCAGCTTCGCTATCGTAAGTATAACGATCTAAACCAAATGGCGAATTTTGTTGAGTATTAGGGAATTTTAATAATGATGCACCTATCGAGCTTACATCGCTTACTGCTGTTGATTTTAAATTCTCAAATAGTGCGCTTCCGCTTGTGCCAGTGCCAACCGAATTAAAGAATCCAGTTAACTGACCGTCAACTACTTCTTGTAATTCTGCACCTAATCTAGTTCTAGCTTCTTCTAATTCAGACGTAGTTGCTTGATTAACTGCTGAACTTCCAATATTAGAACTTTGTAATCCATTCTGACTAGTACGCTTTGTTGGAAATCTAATCATATAATAATCAGTTGCTGATATATTTTTTGCAGAAGCTACTTTTTCTAACGCAGAATTTATAATAGTTGTTAAACTTTGTTCACCTAAAGATAATGCTTCTAATAGTGTTGTACCGACTATTTGTGCAGGTGCCGGTAATGTTTGTATCTCGTCCATTAACGCTACTTCATTCCACGGAACTGCATGTACCTCATAAACGCTGCCTGCTCTCTCTACATCAAAAGTTATTGACACTAAACTCATTGGTATTTTTCTATTTGCTTTTTCGACTAATTCTGCGTTGCCTTCGTCGTCCCAACCAATAAAGTCTATTTCAAGCATAAACGGCGCTTTTAGATAATTTGCAAATCCCGATTCTAATGCTGCTGCCTGTAGAGACTGTAGGAATAATCCCATTGAATAAGGTTCGTGTACTTTAAAACTGAAAGGCATTGCTTGAGCCATACCTGAAGTTTTATTAGGAGCAATAAGTGCTTCAAGTTCAAAGTCATCAATAAAATATTCTAAGTTACCCGGTAAACCATTGCTTTGTCCTAATGCATCGTAAATAGTCATTACACGTTTATTGTCAATGCCGCCACCGCCGCTTCTTAGTATGCTTACATCAGCACCCCTAACTAGATATGTAGTATCTGGAAAATTAATACTATTTGCACTTATAGCACCAAACTGAAATATAGTATTAAAACTTGCATACTTCCTTAGTTGGTTCGGCAAAAATTCGTCTTTGGAAATACCAGCAGGTTTTTGTTCTGATTTAGAAGTTGATCCAACTTCGGACCCAGGAGTTTTATTTACATATGGTATATCTAAATTAATTCCAGCTGCTGAAGCAATGGCGCCTAAGGAGCCTTGAGCCAGTGCATTTTCAATGCCGACGCCCAAATCAATAGCCTGATTTAATTGCCCTGTTAGAGATGCAATATCTTTATCAAGACTGTCTACTCTGTCTAGTAAACTTGCACCAAACCCTTGTGCAAAGGAATTTAGACCCGACGGAAATATTGAAGCTAAAGCTGGATCTATATTTGTTAAATTCTTTAGACTAGGAATGTCAATATCCCCTGCAATACCGTTTGCAATATTACGCACTTGATTACTAGCATCTTTGATACCATTATCCATACCAATTTTAAGTTGTGCAAGAGATCCTGACGAAAGTAAGTTTGTAGCAGTGTCAGTAACTCCGTTAGCTTTTGCTAATAAATCCGTTTTTGCTTCTTGTATTATTTTAGGGTTTATCATTTATATTCCTAATGAGTTCTTTAATAAAGACTTTTTCGGTACATATATTGTTGTTCCTGCTATCATATCGTAAATAGGATCTTTTATAACATCCATATTTCTTTGGGCAAACACCCACCATAACTTTACAGTACCATACAAATCATATGCAAGTAGGTCTGGCCTGTGTGTATACTGAGGTTCTATAGTATATTGTGAATCGTCTGCCCTTGCAGGGATTGGACGAATTCTAAGAATATCTAATGCACCTAACTGAGTGTATCCTGTTGTACTCCACGGACTAGTTTTTGGGTATTCCATTATATAAATCCTCTTCCATCTAGTACATAATTTCCGCTAACAAATCCATTTAAATCAAATTGACTAACTTGTCTTCTACTGTAAGTTGGCTTACAAGTTACAGTTATTTGACTCATAGTAGGTACCCATGTTGTTCCGCTACTATTGTATGTAGTTGGGATACCCATGTCATTCATTCCTTCACTCTTTGCATTTAATGAAACAGCAATGTAATCTACTTCTACCGGTAAATCGACTGTAAAGTTAGATATTACAACTGGAATGTTTTTAAAGATATAATCTCCATATCCGTTTAATCTAACTACAGGAGGCGGTGCGCCGTCAGTACCGTAATTCATTTTAGTAACACTTCTTAGATAATGCATGCATGCAACCCAGTAGCGTCCATCTATATCATTTTCAACTGGAAATTCACCAGTTATTGTCATATCATCGGTGCTACTATTTTCGTATACTTGGAAAGGATAGTTTGTATGCACTGGTTGTAAACTATTATAATTTGCACTGTGTGAAATAATTACACTAGGAGTAAGTGGAAATGTCATGCTGTTTTGTGTATTTCCAAGTGGTGCTAATAAATCGCTGCCGCTCATTGTCGAAGGAACACTTAACCTAACTCGCCAGTCTGCTTCTGTACTGCTACTAAACTCTGCAGATGCAGCTCGTTTTTCTGGACTGTCTTCGCTTGGTAAATTTTGACCTCTAAGTTTTTTTGCAAAATTAAATGGTTCAAATACTGCACCTACTGAATCAGTTATATCGTTTACAAAATTTGTTACTAAACTAGATCCAAAGTTGCCAGCTGATCCTAAGAATTTTTGTACTGTAGATTCTGCTTCATCCTTCAACGCACCTTCAGCTTTTGAAACAGCTTGGTCTAGTAAATTTTTTGGATTAAATGCCATATTAGTTATCTCCTATACACTATTTAGTTGACAAAATTAAGTACGTGTATTATAATAAATATAACAATAGGAGACTACCTTGAGAAAAAGAAATTATCTAAACAACAAAGATATTTTATTAGAAATACACAGATCTAAGAATACTTTTAATAGCTATCTAGACAAAGACTTCAACCAGTTTGACATTATTTTACCTAGTGTTGATAAAATTAATAGACTTACTGTTACTGAAGCAAAACGTAATAAAGCAAAGCGTTTAAGTACCGAAGCATACGAAACAAGACGTATGGCTGGCGAGAAAGTTAAACAAGCACAGTGTGAAGTTCCTTATACAGATATTACAAAAGAAGAACTAATCTTTCGTGTTATGACATTTGATCATATACCTGAAGAGCCTGGACGTAAAAAGAATCCAAAAACAGTTGCAGATACAAAGACTAAACTTAATTTTCCACCATTTCAGCATTACAAATATAATGACGAAGGTGAATTAGAGCTAGTAGGCAAAAGTCATTGGGTTGGTGGCATGGAAAATGGACACTTTAGTAAAGGTCACGGATGTGCTACAAATAAACTAGCAATGATGTGGATGAAACTAGTCGATCGGTATGCTACAAGAGGCAATGTACGTGGATACACTTACAATGATGAAATGAAAGGTCAAGCAATCTTGCAGTTATCACAGATTGGTTTACAATTTGACGAATCTAAGTCGAATAACCCATTTGCGTATTACACAGCAGCAGTTACTAACAGTTTTGTACGTGTTATTAATATAGAAAAGCGTAATCAAAACATTAGAGACGACATTTTAGAGATGAACGATATGAGCCCAAGTTATACTAGACAGATGCAAGGCGAATGGGAAGCTGAAGTTAGAAGAAACGAAGAAGCTGCATTTTCATCATTTAAAGAAAAAAATACTTGACAGGTGTAAATTTAGACTGTATAATTAAACATATTAAATATGGAGTCTAAATTTTGTTTAAAAAAGCAGCAGTATTTACAGATATTCACTTTGGATTAAAAAGTAATAGTCGTGTACACAACGACGATTGCGAAGAATTCGTTGACTGGTTTATCGAACAGGCACAAGCTAACGGTTGCGAAACTGGTATCTTCTGCGGTGATTGGCATCACAATAGAAACAGTCTAAACTTAACTACAATGGACGCTACTATACGTAGTTTAGAAAAACTAGGTTCTGCATTTGAACAGTTTTTCTTCTTTGACGGTAATCACGATTTGTACTATAAAGACAAGCGTGATATCAATTCAACAGCATTTAGCAAGTATATTCCTGGAATAACATTTGTTGACGAAATTACAACTATAGATGATGTAACATTAGTGCCGTGGTTAGTTGGAGACGAATGGAAACAAGTAAGTAAAATTAAGAGCAAATATATATTTGGTCATTTTGAATTACCTAGTTTCTATATGAATGCTCTTGTAAAGATGCCTGACCATGGTGACCTTAGAGCAGAACACTTTAAACATCAAGAATATGTGTTTAGTGGACATTTCCACAAAAGACAAAAACAAGGTGCAATACATTACATCGGTAATGCATTTCCGCACAACTATGCAGACACATGGGACGACGATCGAGGCATGATGATACTTGATCGAGAAAACAACAAAGAGCCTGAATATTTAAATTGGCCTAATTGTCCCAAGTATCGTACAGTTAAGTTAAGCCAACTCTTAGATAACACAGATACATTAATTAAAAGTAAGATGTACCTTCGAGTTGAACTTGATTTACCTGTGAGTTACGAAGAGTCAAGTTTTATCAAAGAAGAGTTTATTAATCGATATAACTGTCGTGAAATAACACTAATACCACAAAAGCAAGTTGAAGAAATATCAACTAATTTAGATATTTCTAGTTTTGTGAGTGTTGACCAAATTGTTGCAGGTGAAATATCAGAACTTGATACTGACAACTATAATAAAAAAATGTTACTAGATATCTATGATGGATTAGAATGATAAAAATTAAAGACCTTACAGTTAAAAACTTCATGAGTGTTGGTAATCAAACTCAGGCAGTAGACTTTAACAAAGAACAACTAACATTAGTACTTGGTGAAAATTTAGACCAAGGTGGTGATGACAGCGGATCAAGAAACGGCACTGGTAAAACAACTATTATCAATGCACTTTCCTATGCACTTTACGGTCAAGCACTTACTAACATCAAGCGTAATAATCTTATTAATAAGACTAATTCAAAAGGTATGTTAGTTACACTGCATTTCGAAAAAGCTGGGACCGACTATAGAATTGAACGTGGGCGATCTCCTAATGTATTAAAGTTTTTTGTAGACGATCAAGAACAAGAAATGATTGACGAGTCGCAAGGCGATAGTCGTAAGACTCAAGAGTCTATCAACGAGCTACTTGGTATGAGTCACGATATGTTTAAGCATGTTGTAGCACTTAACACTTACACAGAGCCGTTCTTATCAATGCGAGCAAATGATCAACGTGCTATTATTGAGCAGTTGCTAGGTATAACAATATTAACTGAAAAAGCAGATGCATTAAAAGATCAAGTAAAACTTACTAAAGATGCTATTACACAAGAAACTCTTAAGATTGATGCAATACAAACTGCTAATAGTAAAATTGAAACAACCATTAAAAGTTTGCAAAGTAATCAAAAGGCATGGCTTTCTAAACGCACTACAGACATTATAAAATTACAAGAAGCAATTGACGAATTAGAACATTTAGATATTGAATCTGAATTAGGTCTTCATGAAAAACTGTCAAATTGGACCGAACATAATAATGCTATTTTGGCTCTTAAAAAAGAATTAAGCACATTAGAGCCAGCACTAGTACGTGCAGACAGGAGTGTTGAAAAAGCACAAAAAGACATCGCAGATTTAGATGATGCAACGTGTTATACATGTGGTCAAGAATTACATGCAGATAAAAAAGCAGAGATTGCAGAACGTAAATCTAAAGAACTTGAAGATGCTTTATTGTATCAAAAAGAAGTAAGTAGTAAACTTGTTGATGTTACAAAAGCACTAGAAGACATTGGTGACATTAACGGCAAGCCTACTACATTTTATGAGACTGCAAAAGAAGCATACGAACATAGACAAAACGTTGATAGTTTAAAACAAACATGGAAATCTAAAAAAGAAGAACAAGATCCTTATCAATCACAAATTGACGAGTTAAATCATAGTGCTATTCAAGTAATAACTTGGGATAGTGTAAATGAACTTACAAACTTTAAGGACCACCAAGAATTTTTATTAAAATTGCTAACAAACAAAGATAGTTTTATTCGTAAGAAAATTATTGATCAAAACTTAGCATACCTAAACAACAGACTTACATACTATCTTGACAAACTAGGTTTGCCGCATCAAGTTACATTTCAAAATGATTTAAATGTTGAAATTACACAACTAGGGCAAGACTTAGACTTTGACAACTTGTCACGTGGCGAGCGTAACAGACTTATATTAGGCATGAGTTTTGCATTCCGTGATGTTTGGGAAAGTCTATATCAAGGCGTTAACTTATTGTTTATTGACGAACTTATAGACAGCGGCATGGACACAGCAGGTGTTGAAAATGCACTAAGTGTCCTTAAGAAAATGGCTAGAGAACGTGATAAGAATATCTACTTAATATCTCATAAAGATGAATTAATTGGTAGAGTTAATAATGTAATGAAAGTTGTTAAAGAAAATGGCTTTACTAGTTACGAAAATGATATTGATATTATAGAATGAACGATGTACACGACAAACTTGTAAAAGCATACTTAGAGTATTTCAAAGCTAACGAAAAATTTGAATTACGAAACTCTGTGCGAACACATAGAGAAGTTAGAAGATGGTTACGCACCATTAGATCTTTATCGTATGATAGAATGGAAGAGATACACGTAAAGCATAATACCAAAAAAGAGGCAAATAAAAAAGGCACACAATAAGTACATTCATGCAGTGGACTTATAAAGGTAAAATAATTGACGAAATACCAGATGAGTACGAAGGCTTTGTTTATCTTATTACTAACACCACTACAGGCCAAAAATATATAGGTAAAAAACTAGCAAAATTTAAAACTACTAAGCCACCGCTCAAAGGCAGAAAAAATAAACGACGAGGCTACAAAGAAAGCGATTGGAGAACTTACTACGGTAGTTCAGATAGACTAAACGCAGATGTAGCAACACTAGGCGAAGACAAGTTTACAAGAGAAATATTATACCTATGTAAAGGTAGGGGCGAAATGTCCTACATAGAGGCAAGAGAACAATTTGATAGGCGAGTACTTGAAACAGATGATTACTATAATGGTATCATTAATGTTAGAGTAGGCGGATCAGACAAACTCAAACAGGCATTGCTAGAACATCACATGCAGGCAAAAAAACCAACTTAATCGGTTGACAGTTATATGTAGATCAACTATACTTGTTTATAGGCAGATTTATTATAGCAACAGGCATTCCTAAAAATATTACATACAGGCAAAGCATTCCAACACCTAAGGTTGGCGGGCCAGATTAAAAATACCGCTGTGGAAAAAGCTCTCGTATAGAAGCACACGTACATATTGATTGACTACCCAGAGGTAGGAAGCCATCAAACAAATTGGGCTCACTAGTTGATATAGATTGCATGTTGGCAGTCGAAAAACACAACACAGTACATAAAAACTCTTTAGCAATAGGAACGAAGCGAGAGGTAGCGCAAGCGATGTCGACGTAGGTTGGGAAAGGTCAGAGCCCATTGTACTTTGTGTATAAACAATTACCTACTTCCAATGTCTCGGCTGGTGCGACTCACATGAAGCGTATTTTGAGATTAGATGGGACCGTAACAGGTTCCGTCTGACTGAAACAATCTACATGAAACTTAAACATTATTACATTCGTAATAATGCATTTGTTCATATTATAATCACTTCTAACAAACATAATTATAAACGAAGTAAGTAGTTTGAGCGTTAGCGATAACTAATATCTACGAAGTAGATATTCAATAGTATGATAAATAACTTTAACTAGTACACAAAGGATTAACTCTGATGAAAATAAATGATCTTCTTAATGAAAATGACTTAGATGAAGCACCAGCTGGAGCGTTAGGTCAAGCAGCACGTAAAATTGGCTCAGCTGTAGCAGGTAAACTTGGTATGCAAAATGCTGCTGGTAAGATGGCTACTAAGGCTGATGTAGGTGACGAAGCAAATCGTATCAAAAGAGAATTAAATCAATTTATGTCAGGAGCAGGTATTAAGAAAAATCAATTAGAACTTAATGACCTAGTTGACTTTTTACAAAAAGCAGGGTTTGATAAAAATTCAGTTGTACAAACTGTAAGAAAAATTGTTCCAAAGAAACCTGTTGCAACACCTAAGCCAAATCCAGCTACACTAACAGCTAGTTTAGACAATAGTGTTACTGAAGCTGTTGCTCCGCAAGTAATTGATAAAGTTATTATGAGTTTAGTACAACAAGGGTTTAAACAACAAGCACCTGGTCAACAACAGCGCAGTAAATATGCTACAGATGGCGGTGCACCAGCAGCAGCCGGAAATAACAAAGCTGTAGCACAAGCTATGAACAAGTTTAAATCTACTACTGGTATTAAGAGTCCTGCAATAGCTGCTAAAGCATTACAAAAAGCAGGCAACGGTGAAGTACTAGCACCTAATGAAAGAAAAGAAATTGCACCGTTATTGGGTAAGTTAGCACAAGCTATGAATGACCAAGGCGGTCAGCAACGTATTCTTCAATTGTTTAGACAAGCAAAATAAATTAAAAGAACGGTAATCCTGATTCTTTAGTAGTTTCTAAATTTCCTTGAATCATTTCGTGAAGAAGTTCACGATCTTCTATACATAAATCAAATGCATGATCAATAGTTAAGCTACCTCGACTAAACCATGCAAATTTAAATAGTTCTAATTTTAAATTTTTACACTCGTTTTCAAGGACCTTAACTTCTGCTAATACTTCTTCGACCGTTAAAGTTAAGATCCTTATACGAAAAAACTTGATGGGTCAAATATCAAAGGCAGTTCATAGGTTTCAGGAACACCTTTTTCAATTTCCTCCGGAGTTGCATCAACAATCATAGGTTTAATTTTAAACTTATCTTTTTGTACTTCGATGTGCTTGCTTATTAGTTCAAAAACAGTTTTTTCACTATTATTAATAAAATCTGCAATCATTGCTGGGTTAACTACAACATCTTCACCAACAGTAATGCTAACAATACTTTTTTCTAATGTTCTAACTGTTAGTGCAGTAAGTTTTTTAAAGCTATCTCTAAAAAGTGCTATTTTTTCATTTTCAGGCATGTCGTTATTTGACACTGCATTAAAGATACGCTGCTCTTCAAACGTTTCGTTTGTTGTGTCGGTCATTTCTTTATATGTTAGCGGTCTAACTTCGAATGATAGTTCGTTAGTATGTAACTGAGTCTCAAATGACTCGACTTGAATAGTATCCAGCAGTCTTATTAAGTCTAAAGAGAATGTTTTTTCTTCTGATATTACTGGAGTAAATGAACTAATGTCCATATTCTCTCCATATGTAGCAATACGGATAGCAATTAGTATTGCATCAAAGTCTGTACTTGGTGTTTGCCAAGCATCTTTGATATTAGGAACACAACTTTGAATTAATTCAACAGTTGCTTCGCCGTTTAATAACGCATCTGGTGTTTTAGTCATTAATTCGTCTTTAGCTGTCATAGCAAATACTGGAATTTCACCTGACTCAGGTAAATCAATAGAGCCTTGTTTCCAAAATTGCCCTTTAGATGGTAATGTAATATAAATTTTAGGCTGTCTATAAAATTTATGTAACGGATTATTTGTTTCCGACATGTTTTTCTCCTGATAAATACAATGTGTAAATATGTATCATATATATTTATATACGTAGTTAATTGGAGAGATGAATAAGTGGCAGAAGAAGTCGATATTGGTAATGTAGGCGGCGAAGCCGGAGTAGCTAGTGAAGTTACTCTGCGTAGGCTTCTTGTGGCTATGGATAAGTTGGCAAAAGCAAATGGCATAAATTCTCCTAAACAACAAGTATTACAAAATTATGAAAAATCACTAAAAACTGCTTCCGGTAGTATTGCAGACAACACAGAAGAGCGTGATAAAAATACTGCTGCACTGAAAAAGAGCACAAGTACACTATCAGGTTTAGCAGGTAACGCATTTAATGGATTAGTTGCCGGAATTGCAGGAATTGCAGGTAGTGCAACTGGACTATCTAAACAACTTGTTATGGGAGGCACTAGATTATCTGATTTTGCTGATCATTTACCTGTGGTAGGAGAGCATTTAGGTAGTTTTACTCGATTCTTAGAAGCGGCAGTGGATAGATTACGTAGTTTTTCCGATGTAGGTATATCTTTTAATAATGATATTAAAGAAATGGGAAGAAGCTTAGTAACATCAGGTATTAATGCAGAAATACTTGAAAATGCACTAATTGGAAATTCAGATGTAATGAAAATGTTAGGTAGTACTGCTAGTGAAGGTGCAAAACGATTTATTCAATTAAATCAATCAATGGGGGAGCAAGGATTACGCGGCCAATTGATTGGTATGGGACTTACTGTTGAAGGCGTTGTGGAAGGTTTAGCAAGCTATACTAGAAACCAAGCACGTTTAGGTAATCTAGAAAGACTATCTAATGATCAATTACTACAAGGTAGTGTAAGTTACATTAAAGAACTAGATAAACTAACAAAAATTACAGGCATGAATAGAAAAGATGCTGAACAGGCACTTGCTGCAACTCAAGCCGATGCAATGGTTCGTAGTATTAGATCTGAAATTCTAGCTAGAAATGGAAATGTAGCTGAATTTGATGCAAACACAGCTAGACTGAGTCAAATAGCAGAGCAAGGCGGCGGCGCAGCAGTAACAGCACTAAAAGGATTAGCAGATGGAATTGCAAACAATCCATTAGAAGCTTCATTAGTAAGTATGACTGACGGTCTTGCATTAGAAACAATGAAAGCATACCGAGCAGGAAACTTAACTCAAGAAGAATTTAATGATAGACTAAAACAAATGGGCCCGATGATGGCTGATTTCATGAATAGTCCCGAAGCAATTGGCGGATTGAGACAATTAGGACATCCGATTGCAGATTTACAAGATAGTGCAGCAGCATTTTTATCTATTACAGACGCATCAGGTAAAGCAGCAGAAGACGAACAAGCACAACGAGATGATCTTACAAATGGACTTGCTCAATTTAGTAATATGATTGAACAAATGAGAGCAAAAATTCTTACACCGATGATAGATAAATTAGCACCTGCAATTACTAATCTATTAGATGGTATGTTTACTGACGAAAAGATACAAGGATTTATTACAAACTTTAATCAATTTGTTGACGAGTTTGCTGCTAATCCTTCAGGAAAGATTAGCGAAATATATGAAAATATAAAAGATTATTTCTTAGGTGAGCTAGTAGATGTAGATCCAAGAGATCAAGAAACTGATATGCAACGCCAAGGAGGATTATTTGAAAAAATAGCATCCGGATTTGCTGATATGTATAAATTTGTATCAAATAAGTTCTTAGAACTTGTGGGGTTCGAAACTGGAGAAGGTTCCGAATCAATATATGCACAATTTTTGAAAAAGATTGGACTTGAAGATTCCGAAACTGCTGGTAAAAGTTTAATGTCACAGGTTATGGACAAATTATTTCCTCCTGGCGAAGAAGGTGAAAGCTTAGGAGTGCGAATTGGTAACGCATTTGTAGATTCTATAAAAGATTTTATGTCATCCACTGGCGGCACACAATTAGTAGACACTGTTGGTTATCACTTTGAAGGAGTAATGTTAAGATTACAAGAAGGAATTGATAATAAGTTAGGTGTATTAGATAACGAAAGATTAAGACGAGAACGTAAAGACTACGAAATCCGCGGACTTGAGTCTGGAAGATTAGATCCTGCTAATGCTACTTTAGTAAACGAAGATCTACAAAAAAATATTAATAGGTTAGAGTATATGCAAGGCCAAGTTGTTGGCGAGCAACTACAAGCATCTAATGGTCTCTTTGGTGTAGGTGCAAGAGAAGCAGAAACAGACGAAGAATATGCAGCAAGGATAGAAGCATTTAGGAACCGACCAATGCCTGCAGATCTATTAGTTGAAATTGCTAAACATAGGGCAATATTAAACCCTGCTGGACAGCCACCACAGTTTAGGAACGGTACTAACGGATTTAGAGACTTTGGAACAGGTACACTAGCAGAACTACACAATCGTGAAGCAGTTGTTCCTGAAGATAGCAACGCTGGTAAGTTTTTAGCAAATGCAGATAAGATGCAAGCACAATTAAATTCATTGACAACTAATAATAATGGTGCTACAATTAATCAAGAAGGTGTCATAAATGCTATAAATCAATTAAATACTACTATGAGTAACACCGCTTCTATTTTAATGTCAATTGAAAAAAATAGTAAGAAACAAATATCTGCACTTGGATCCGTAGGATCGGTGTATTAAGGAAGCTAAATGAGTTGGAAAAAATATTTTACCCCAGTACCAACAGGAGATAACCCAAGCGGAACATTTTCTCCGCTGTCAGGATCTCGAGGATATATGCCCGGTCCTGCAGCAAGGAATTATAATTCACATCTTCCTGATGTTTATGTTGGTTCACCAAACCGTATTGAACGTTATGGTCAATACAATACAATGGACAGTGACTCAGAAGTAAATGCTGCTTTAGATATTCTTGCTGAGTTTTGTACACAAAAGAATGATCAGAACGGTACTAATTTTAAAATTGATTTTAGACAAAAGGCAACTAATTCAGAAGTAACAATTATATCACAGTATCTACAACAATGGTGTAAAATAAACAAGTTTGAAACTAGAATGTTTAGACTGTTACGCAATACATTTAAGTATGGTGATCAAATATTTGTTAGAGATCCAGAAACTAAAAAATTATTTCACGTTGACTGCGCTAACCTTACAAAAATTATTGTAAACGAAAGTGAAGGTAAAAGTCCTGAGCAGTATGTTGTTAAAGATATGAATCTTAACTTTAAAGATCTTGTTGCAACAACACCACATCAAACTCAAGGTCAATTAAATAACGGCGGACAAGGCAGTTACCAAAGTTCTAGTGCAGGTAAAGGATATCTTGCAGGACAAAGTGCAGGACAAGCAGGCACAAGGTTCAGTAGAGAAGAAAGTGAAATAACAATTTCATCAGAACACATTTTGCATTTGAGTTTATCAGAAGGCTTAGACAACAACTATCCGTTTGGTAACAGTCTACTTGAAACTATTTTTAAAGTTTACAAACAAAAAGAATTACTCGAAGATGCTATTATTATCTATCGTGTACAACGTGCGCCAGAGCGCAGAGTATTCTACGTTGATGTGGGCAACATGCCTTCACACCTTGCTATGCAATTTGTTGAGCGTGTTAAAACGGAAATACATCAAAGACGTATCCCATCGGCGACAGGCGGCGGTCAGAATGTCATAGACAGTTCATATAATCCACTGTCAATCAACGAAGATTACTTTTTCCCACAAACTGCTGAAGGGCGTGGATCAAAAGTTGAAACACTACCAGGCGGAACTAACCTAGGAGAAATTGATGACCTTAGATATTTTACTAATAAGCTTGTACGTGGTTTACGAATTCCTAGCAGCTACTTGCCTACCGGCGCTGACGATTCAGCTAGCCAATACAATGACGGTAGAGTAGGTACTGCATACATACAAGAATTACGTTTTAATACATACTGTGAAAGACTGCAAGGTTTACTTGTAGAAGGTTTTGATCAAGAGTTTAAACGTTATGTATTAGAAAAGGGTGTAAACATTGATACGTCAATGTTTGATTTATCATTCCAGCCACCACAAAACTTTGCAGCATATAGACAAAGTGAAATTGATAATGCACGTATTCCTACATTTACACAAATGAGTGCTATACCTTATGTTTCAAATAGATTTGCAATGAAACGTTTCTTAGGAATGACAGACGAAGAAATTGCAGATAACGAACGTATGTGGCGTGAAGAAAATGACGAAGCTCTAGAGCAACCGCCTACTGACGCAACAGGTGAAATGCGTTCAGCAGGAGTTACTGGTGCTGGAATTGAAGGCGATTTAGCTGGAATTGAAGACGAAGCATTAGATACAGATATAGAAGCAGGCGGAGATACAACACCACCTGACACTGTTACAGGACAAGAGTTAGGTTCTGGAGCAGCAACAACGGACCAAACGGTATAAATACAATATGATACTTAGAGAACTATTTTATTTTGATCCAGACACTATTGAGCCTACAGAGGACAATAGGTATGAACCTCAGTATGACGAGTCACCTATTAAGAAAGGTGATACTCGCAAAACCAAATTAACATTACGCCAGATAAACAGAATACGTAAAGCAAGCGAACTACATAACAAAGAAGCAAAAGAAGAACTGCAATTTGTAAGACAAATGTATGGCATTGCTAACCAAGCTGAAGCTGGCATTTAATGGCAAAAATAGACAAGACTCAATACACAAAACAAGAATGGCGAGAAATTAGAAACCAACGCCGTATCCAAAAAGTTGTAGAAAAAAATAAAAAACTTGTCGAAACTAGTCACCGAAAAAATAAAAAAACTGCATTTGTATTAGGCAACGGCACTAGTCGTGCTACAATTGATCCTGCCGATCTTTGGCCATACGGTAAAACATACGGATGCAACGCATTATATAGATCTTTTGCACCCGACTTCCTTGTAGCAGTAGATGTAAAAATGATATTAGAAATTAATAAATCTAAATATCAACATACACATTCAGTATGGACTAATCCTAATAAAAGCTATTCTCACATCAAACATCTAAATTTTTTCTCTCCAAGTAAAGGATGGAGTAGTGGCCCGACAGCATTATGGTTAGCAAGTCAACATGGTTACGAAACAATTTATATTTTAGGGTTTGATTATAAAGGGTTAAAAGATAATACATCGTTTAATAACATATATGCAAGTACTATGAATTATAAAAAATCTACAGACGGACCTACTTTTTATGGGAATTGGATGCGCCAAACACGTAGTGTAATCCAAGAAAACAAAGATATTAACTATGTAAGAATAATAGCATCAGATAATTATTCACCCGACGAACTAAATACTTTTGACAATTATAACGAAGTTCTTGTTGAAGATTTCACGAAAATGTTCGAAATATCATAGTGCCAGCCGAAAACAGCCTGTTTTTGGCCTATTTCTGCATACTTTTTTCCGTATAGAGTAAATAGTATTGACAGCCTTACCCAACAGGGTAATACATTCATTTATAGGAGAAAACAATGGCAGATCAAAATAAATTTGAAGAAATGCTTGAGCGCCTTATCAACGAAGATAAAGCAGGTGCAGAAGAGCTTTTCCACGAGATTGTGGTAGAAAAATCACGTAACATATACGAAGGTTTACTAGAGTCAGATCTAGAAGATCTAGACGAAGCTGATGACGAAGCAGTAGACGAGTCAGATGATGAAGCAGTAGACGAGTCAGATGACGAAGATCTAGACGAGTCAGATGACGAAGATCTAGACGAGTCAGATGATGAAGAAGTTGAAGAAGGATTCGACTTAGGCGAATTTGAAGTTGAAGCTGACCCAATGGACGCAATGATGGGTGGTGACGCAGGCGACGACATGGAAATGGGCGGCGACGAAGAAGGCGACGACGAAGGTGAAGAAGGTGACATGGAAGATCGTGTAATGGATCTTGAAGATGCGCTAGACGACCTAAAAGCAGAATTTGAAAAAATGATGGACGGCGACGACGAAGCTGGTGATGATGAAGAAGGCGGAGACGCAGTTGACGACATGATAGACGATGTTGAAGACGAAGCAATTGCTTTTGAATCAGACGAAGAAGTCGAAGAAGCAACTGACGAAGAAGTTGATGAAAGCAAAAAGTCAGCAGGCGAAACAATGCGCGAGTATGTTGAAAAAGTATCAGCTACAATGGGTGACACAGGTACTAACGGTACAAAGTCAGCAGTAGCAGGTAAAAATGACATGGGCGGCACAAGTGCTAATATTGCAAAAAATGCAGTAGCTGGTGATCCAGAAGCAGGCGCAGGTTCAACTGTAAAAGGTTCAGCACTAAGTGATACAAGTGCAAAAGAAGATTCGGCTGGTAACGTAAATGTTCCAGGCGGTAAAGCTGCTAAAGCAGGCAGCAATCAACCTGGCCACGGCGCTGAGAAAAAGGGCAAGCCAGAGACAGCAGCTAATAAAAAACCAACTATTGGCGGCTAAAAAAGACGTTAGGAACCAAACATGGCCAACTTTTTAAGAGAACATTTGACATTTGACCAAGCAGGCATGGTACTTGAGACCGCGGAAAACTCAAATGGAGGCAAAGATCTTTACCTAAAAGGTATTTGTATCCAGGGCGGAGTACGCAACGCTAACCAGCGTGTGTATCCTGTAAATGAGATTGGAAGGGCTGTCAAAACTCTCAATGATCAAATCAGCGAAGGTTTTAGTGTAATCGGCGAAGTTGACCACCCAGAGGGTCTTAACATTAACTTAGATCGTGTAAGTCATATGATCACAGATATGTGGATGGATGGCGATAACGGTTTCGGCAAAATGAAAATCTTACCAACCCCTATGGGACAGTTAGTTAAAACTATGTTAGAAGCAGGTGTTAAACTAGGTGTTTCCTCTAGGGGCTCTGGTGAAGTTGACGGTAACGGCAACGTTACTGGTTTTGAAATAATCACTGTGGACGTTGTGGCTCAACCCAGCGCCCCTGGTGCATATCCAACTCCGATATATGAACATATCATGAATACTCGTGGCGGGATGAAGGCATATGAATTAGCAGAGGCAACAAAAGAAGATGCAAAGGCACAAAAGTTTTTAAAGAATCAATTGGTTAATATAATCAATGGTCTCCAATAAACGAGGAGAATAATATGTTGGACGCATTAAAATCACTCTTCGAAAGCGATGCACTTACAGATGATGTAAAAGCAGAACTTCAAGAAGCATGGGAAGCTAAAATCGGTGAAAACCGTAAAGCAGTCACTGCGGAACTTCGTGAGGAGTTTGCTCAAAAGTACGAGCATGACAAGCAAACAATGGTGGAAGCTATTGACAAGTTGCTTGAGGAACGTCTAGCTGAAGAAATTTCAGAATTTGCAGAAGATCGTCAGCAGTTAGCTGAAGCAAAAGCGAAGTATGCTATTGCTATGCGTGAAAACGCAGACCTTATGCAAGGTTTTGTTATGGAACAGCTTAAAACAGAAGTTTCCGAACTACACGAAGAACGCAAAGCAATGGCTGTACAGCATGCTAAACTTGAAGATTTTGTTGTTGAAGCATTATCTAAAGAAATTGCAGAGTTCCACGAAGATAAACAAGACTTAGCTGAAACGAAAGTACGATTAGTACGTGAAGCTAAGGAACACTTCGCTAAGGTCAAAACAGACTTTATCGAAAGAAGTGCAATAGCAGTATCAGAAACAGTTGACAAAGCTCTACGTAGCGAAATACATCAACTTAAAGAAGATATTGATGAAGCAAGACAGAACGACTTTGGTCGTAAGTTATTTGAAGCATTCGCAAGTGAATACACAAGTAGCTATCTAAACGAAAACTCAGAAACATCTAAACTTTTAAAAGTTGTCGATGCAAAGAACAAGCAGATTAGTGAAGCAAAAGTTGCTGCTAAGAAAGCTATTGAAATTGCAGAAGCACAGCAAAATAAAAATAAAGTACTTTCTGAATCAGTTCGCAGAGAGAAAATTATGACAGATCTAGTTGCTCCTTTATCAAAGGATCAGCGCGATATCATGACAGACTTACTGGAAAGTGTACAAACTGACAGATTAAATAAATCTTTCAATAAGTACCTACCATCAGTTATTGACGGCAACGGACCAGCGAAGCGCAAGGCAGTCTTATCAGAGGCAAAAGAAATTACAGGCAACAGAACACAAGAAAAAACTATGACACCAAAAGCAGACGATTCTAATGTATTAGACTTACGCCGTCTTGCTGGATTAAATTAAGGAGATTATGATGTCAGAACTATTAGAAAGTCGCTGGACAGACACAAAGACTGCTCTTCTTGAAGGCCTAGACGGTAACAAGAAGTCAGTAATGGCTGCCACACTAGAAAACACTCGCAAGTATCTTTCAGAAGCTGCAACAGCGGGTGCAACAAGCGCAGGTAACGTAGCAACACTTAACCGTGTTATCCTACCAGTTATCAGACGTGTTATGCCAACTGTTATTGCTAACGAGTTAGTAGGTGTACAACCTATGACTGGTCCAGTTGGTCAGATTCACACACTACGTGTACGTTACGCAGATGCTTTTAACAGCACCAACGGAACAGACACAGCAGCTGGTGATGAAGCACTAAGCCCATTCAAAATTGCTGAAGGTTACTCAGGTGCCGCAGCAGACGACAGGGCAGCAGCCACAAGCGCATTAGAAGGCGCGGCAGGCAACAGAATGAGCATTCAGATCTTAAAGCAGACTGTTGAAGCTAAATCACGTAAGCTATCAGCACGTTGGACCTTTGAGGCAGCTCAAGATGCACAGTCACAGCATGGTATTGATGTTGAAGCAGAAATTATGGCTGCTCTAGCACAAGAAATTACAGCTGAAATTGATCAAGAAGTATTAGCTTCTTTAGGTTCACTAGCAGGATCTGCTGCTGAAACTTATGACCAATCAGCAGTAAGTGGCACAGCTACTTTCGTAGGTGATGAGCATGCTGCATTAGCAGTACAAATCAACCGCGTAAGTAACTTGATTGCACAGCGTACACGTAGAGGCGCAGGTAACTGGGCAGTGGTATCACCATTTGCACTAACTATCCTACAGTCTGCTACAACTTCAGCGTTCGCAAGAACAACAGAAGGTACATTCGAAGCACCAACTAACACTAAAATGGTTGGTACATTGAACAATGCAATGAAAGTATATGTAAACACATATGCAGCTGACAGCAGTCCAGTACTTATTGGTTACAAAGGATCAAGCGAATCAGACGCAGCAGCGTTCTATTGCCCATATATCCCACTAATGAGCTCAGGCGTTGTACTAGATCCAGATACATTTGAACCAACTGTATCATTCATGACACGTTATGGTTATGTGGAACTAAACAACACAGCATCATCGCTTGGTAACGCAGCTGATTACTTAGGTAAAGTTGACATTACTAACAGTGCAGTAAGCTTCAGCTAAGTTTAATTTATTAAACTAGAATAGGCCCTTCGGGGCCTATTTTTTTGACTTTTTTTAAAAAAGTGGTTGACATTGTTTATAATGATGTTATATTAAGTACATAAGCTAGACGACGGTTTAGATTAGATAGTGCAAGGAATAAGCAACCGCAGCGTTGTAAACTTGGCTAGCACCTGTAGTAGGAGCGCATGAGTGTAGAGATACAAAGATGCGTATTTTGGAAGTAACTTTCCGATGTTAGGCTCTCCGAACTTAGAAATGAGTTGCTGAGGAGTTGTTGGTAATCATTAATCCCAACCTATCACTTTATTATTAAAAGGTCTACCCACTAATGCGGTAGGCCTTTTTTCTTTTTCTTTTCTGTTAACCCTTTGATAAATACTAATGTCAAATAGTGTGCCGCAAGGCGGACTTATGCTGTACCCACAGCGTAGCTCATAGAACGGGCATTGGACTACTTTTTATAGGAGAAAAAAAATGGGAAGACCACTAAACAAGAGATTTTTTGCAGATGCTACTACAGGTCCTGGTGCAGGAGATGAAATCAAAGTTAACTTTCACGACGGAGCAGGCGTTAAAGAAGGCTTCATTGTAAAGCAAAAAGGATCTAAAAGATTCGTATGTTCAGAAACAGGTACGTTAGATACATTACATACTTGTGTGCTAACAACTGGCAAATTACCAGCAGCACTAACAGCAGGTGAAATGGCTATTTCATTCAAAATGGATGATGCAGAAACATACACAGTAAGTAAAATTTCTGGACGTAAAGTAACACTAGTTGCTCCAAGTGCTACAGGCGCAAACGCATATGACGGAAAGTCAGTGCCATGGAACTTTAGTACAAGTACTACAGATGGTGCAGCACAAGTTGAAGAAGCTGGTGAAGATGATGTCTCCAACACTGATGATGACGATTTCACAGCAGACGCATAAGGACTGATGTAATGGAACGACCAATTAATGTTTTTTGGAATTTTTTAAAAAATCTAAAAGATTTGATCGTTTCGGTTAAGATAGGAAACTCTAAGGCAGATCCATTTGGGTCTGTTTTAGAGCAACTTTCCGATAATACATTTAAGGTTAAAGATAACAACGGAAACATTGGAACATGTACATTAGTATCTAAAGATACAGATGAATTAAAAGATAACGAAATGTCGTTATATGCAATTTGTTTAAAGATGTGTTCTAGTGTTTTTATAAAGAAAGTAATAAATGATATAATGATAGATTTTAAGAATAATAATTATAAGTGGGAACTTGATCATGATTCAACACAATCTATTGTTTTGCTAAGGGATATTTAAATGTCAACAAAGTTTTTAAAAATTGGCGGTGATTACAAAATCTCTACAGAATCAGGAGGAAGAATAACTCTTGATACAGGCAATGAGATTGGAGATGTTGTTATTACTGGTGATTTAGTAGTACAAGGCCAATCTACAGTAGTTGAAACTACTAACATGACCATTGAAGATAATATTATAATATTAAATCAAGGTGAAACAGCAAGCGGCATCACTAGAGGCGGTCAAGCTGGTATCGAAGTAGAAAGAGGAACTGACGTTAACGGTAGATGGTTATTTGTTGATGCAATTGATTGGACTGATACTACTGTACCAGGAACTACTAGAAGCGGTGGTTGGTCTGGTAGGGATACGTCAGGAAATATATTAGGTATTGAAACTGTTAGTATTACAACAAGCGGTAATCCTTTTGCATTTTATATTGATAGTAATAATGCTAGTGCAAAAATATCTATTGACGGCGCAAACGACTACGAGTTACGAGTAACTGACGATGATGATATTCCGAATAAAAAATATGTTGATGATTCAATTACAAACTTCTTTAACGTAACAGTACCAAGCAGGATACAAGAAGGTCCAATTGGTAATTTAACAAAATTTGAAACATTTGATGATTCGCAAACTGGCACACCTAGTCGTATAGTAGCTACTATCGATGACGTTGATGTAGTTGAAGTGTTTGGCGACTATGCTGACTTGTATGGTTTAAGAATAGAGTCTTTAACTGGACGAGGCGTTGAGTTAAAAACAACAGAAACAAGCGGTAACGATTTGATACTCGGAGCAATGGGTACAGGTCAAGTTGTTATTGAAGATAATTTTAGAATACAAAGATTAGGTCACGAAGGTGATCAAACTACACCTGATAATATTCCTGTACCTGATGAAGGTGTTACAGTTTTTGCAAATACCAGTAATGCTGGAGGTTCTGGACTCTTTTTTGTTAATGAAAATTCACAAAGAGATGAACTAGTAAGTAGAAACAGAGCACTTTTGTATAGTATGATTTTTTAAGGAAATAAAATGGCAATAGTAAATCAAGCAATTATAGATAACGTAGCAAATGCACCTAATAACTTTAGGTATACAATGTTAACAGTACCAGTAGGTGAGCAATGGGCAATTACAAATATTCTTGTCTGTAACACTTACAATCCTACTGCTGCAAATCCAGAAAACGAAACTTGTGCATTTGATTTACACCTAGTTCCTAGTACAGGAGCATATGCAGATGCTACTACTAGTGTAGTTCGCAGACTGTCTTTACCAGCTGGCGAAACATTTACGTTTGACACTGAGCGTGTAATTTTAGAAGGCGGCGACAGTGTTGTAATAAACGGTGAAGCAAGTGTAGGCGGTACAGGAAGACTAGCATGTACAGTGAGCTATATGAAGGTATTATAAATGAGATTACTTAAGGCACAAAACACTAATCTACGCAACATCTACGGAAAAGGTGTTAAGTATGATATTGACGATCAAGTAATTGTTGACTCAACAAATAGTATGCTTGTGCCTAAAGGTACAACAGCACAACGCCCAGCTACACCTAATAACGGGCACATTCGCTATAATACATCATTAGATACAGGCGGAGTTGAGATTGGCTTAGAAGCATACAATGACAGTGAGTGGAGACGTTTACGCTATAAAGAACCAAACACAAATCCAGGCATTGTATGGCAAAACTTAGGTAACGGCGATGCAACCGAAACGGTGTTTGGCATACTTAACAGTGGCGATCCGGATTATGTACAACCAGAAGCAGCAGAACATGTAATTGTATTAGTTGAGAACGTTGTTCAACTACCTACAACAAACTATACATTAGAACAAAGTTCAGCAGGTAATTTAACAGGACCTAATTCACCGTATGCAGACGGTTGGTATATTAAGTTTACAAGTCCAGTTGATCTTGCTAAGCCTGTAACTGTAGTACATAACTTCGACAAATAACCCGATAAATACTTGCACAGGAGTAAATTATGTCGCAAGTAGGTAGAATATCAGGACCATTATTACAAGAAAATTTAATACGTAACGGTATTGATCTCAGCTTTGAAACTGACTTAATATATCTTGACGTTAGTAGCGGTAGAGTAGGTGTTAAGACTAACTCTCCAAGTAATGAATTACAAAATTCTCAAACTACTAGATCTACAAATTTAATTGTAGATACTGAAGCTAATTTTCCAATACTAAATTTTACAAACAGCACAGTGCAACCGTTCGGCGGCACTAATAATATTGTACTCGATGCAAGGCATAACATTACAGCTAATCGAGTAAAAACAGATAATTTACTAATTGACGACGATCGTATTAGTACATATACTACAGATACTAATATTGAATTAAGACCAAACGGAACTGGTATAACTGAGTTTAATAACTTATGGGTTGAGAATAATCTAAATGTTACAGGTGATGTACGATTAGACGGTGACGTTACATTTGGTAATGCAGACACAGATAGTATAACATTTGACGCAGACGTTACATCAAATATTATTCCTGATGCTGACGTAACTTATAACTTAGGTACTCCAGGAAAACGCTGGCAGACAATTGAAGCAAGACTATTAAACGGTCAAGACATTGACGCACAAGTTGCTCTTATTGGCAACGTTAACATTGGCACAAGACCTGGTAATTTGTATTATGTGTCAACTAACGGCGATAACGCAAATGTAGGCGATCATCCACAAGGACCATTCCTTACAATTGCGCATGCGGCATCACAAGCATCAGCAGGCGACACTATTCATATTGCGCCAGGCGAATATGAGGAAATTTGTCCTATAACAGTTCCTCAAGGCGTAACAATAACTGGTCTTGATTTAAGAAATACTATAGTTAAACCTACGCAAGCTACTAATGCAAATAATATTTTTCTACTCAATGGCGAATCAAGTGTAACTAATTTAACTATAAAAGATTTTTATACAGGGTATGCATTTAGTTTTGCGCCGAACGCAACAGTAACAAGTCGTAGCCCGTATGTTCAAAACATAACTGTACTTACAAGAGGTAGCGTAACAAGTGCAAGTGACCCAAGAGGTTTTGCACAAGGTGATGCTGGTAAAGGCGCCCTAGTAGACGGAGCAAGTGTACTAAGCACTAGTAAAGATGCAAGTATGTTGTTCCATGCTGTAACATTTATTACTCCGGGTGTTGATGCACTTACAATGACTAATGGTGTAAAAGTTGAATGGTTAAACTCGTTTACATATTTTGCAAATAGAGGACTGTATGCTGTTAACGGAAGCACAGGACATCTAAGCACAGACGGGTCAACAGTAGACTACGGCGCAGAAATAAGATCAATAGGATCTGCAAATGTCTATGGAAATTACGGAGCAGTAGCAGACGGTTCAGATACGTTAATGTACCTTATACAACACAATATGGCATATGTTGGTGTAGGAAAATATTCTGATAATGATCCTAGTCGAGTTATACAATCGCAAGAAATATCAAAATTAAACAGTGGTAACATTTATTATCAAACTGTTAATCATGCTGGCAATTTTAGAATTGGTGATAACTTTTTTATTAACCAAGATACTGGTGAAAGTAGTATTGTAATTAATGAAGGCCAAGTACAAGGCTTTGGTAGGCTACGTGCAACGACAAACGGCAACGTAACTATAATTGACGGCGAAGAAGTAAGTACAGGTAATTTATTATTCAATCAAAATACAATATCTTCTGTAATTGGTGATATAAATGTAGATGCATTTGGCGGAGATATTAATCTACTAGATAATACAAATGTAACTGGCGATGTAGACATTACCGGAGACCTAACGTTCGACGGGCAGTTAAACTTAATGGGTAATCAAGCATCTGATACATTAAAATTTAATGTTAATTTTGATCAAGATATTAATCCTAATATTACAAGTTCTTATGATTTAGGATCTTTAAATAAAAAGTGGAACGGCATTTGGCTTACTGAAGCACAAATAGACGACATACATATTGAAGATAATTTTATTACAACTGATTCAAGCAATGCTGACTTAGATTTACGTGCTAACGGCACTGGCGACATTCTTATTCCTAATAACAATGTACAAGTTGATAATAACTTAACTGTAAGTGGCGACACTGATTTACAATCTTTAGATGTAACTGGAAATATACAGCTCGTAGGTGATAAAAATACTACAGGCAATATTAGTATTACTAATCTTAATTTAGATGGAAATTTAGTTTCAGGATCTCAAGTACAACTTGAAGAAATATTAGTTGACGGAAACGTAATTACTACAACTACGTTAAATGCTGATTTAGAGTTACGTGCTGCCGGCACTGGTACTATTAATACAAGCGAACAAGTACAAATTAATAATAATTTATCACTGAGTGATTTGTCTGCACCAAACAGTATAATTACTGTAACTGATAATGTTAGGTTTGATACTGCAAATATAACTAATGTGGTTATACAAGGCAATAAAATAACACATAAGCCTTCAGTTGGTAATGATTATCTTCGGTTAATGAATGTTACAAATATAAGTGCGGATACTATTGTACAAAATAATGTAATAGTTAATGGCACTACTGATATTGACAATGTAACGGTTAACGGAAATATTACACAAACTGGAAATAAAACACAAACTGGAAATTATACTCTTGCAGGAGAATTTAGTAATTCTAATTTGTATATTGAAGATAATTTTATTACTACAACTGAAAGTAATTCGGATTTAGAATTACGTGCAAATGGCACTGGTGATATTTTAATTGACACTGACGACACTGTTACAATATCTAATAATTTAACTGTAGGAGGAGTTTTACAATATAACGGCTTCTTGCAAATTAACGGTGACGTAACTTTACAAGGTAATATTCAAGATGGTAATTTAACTATTACTGAAGATTTTAATGTTACAGGAAATTTAGATGTTACAGGTAACGCACAACTTGAAGAAATACTAATTGACGATAACTTTATTACTACAACTACATCAAATGCTGATTTAGAATTACGTGCAAACGGCACTGGCGATATATTGTTTACTGAAAATACAGTAATACCAAACACTATGTCCTCGCCTAGTATGGATACTAATAATATTGTTAATTCTCAAATTATTACTTCTAATAAATTTTCTACAACTGATAATAATATAACAATAGACGACAATTTTATTACTACAGAATTGTCAAATAGTAATTTAGAATTACGTGCTACTGGAAATGTAGTTTCTCAAGAAAACACTATTATAAATCAAAACTTAACTGTAAATGGCGATACTGATTTACAAGACACAACTATTACAGGTACAATTACGTATGTTGGGGATAATAATCAAACTGGTAATTTAAATTTAACAGGCGACATTAATTTAAGTGGTAATTTTAGTATTACAAACCAACCATTCCTATTTGAAGATATACTTATTGATGGAAATGTATTAACTACTACTCTTAGTAATAGTAATCTAAGTCTAGAATCTAATGGCACCGGCACTGTAAATTTTGATAGTAATGTTAATGTAACAAATAATTTAACAGCAAGAGATATAACAGTAACTGACATTGTTATTAATGACGAATTTGCTTTAGAAAATATGGTAAGTGCAACAGATGTGCAATTATTTGATAACGTAATTACCACATCAAACTCTAATTCAAATTTAGAATTACGTGCAGCAGGTACAGGATTTGTTGAGTTACAAAATATTAAATTTAACGAAAACGTAATATCAACAACAGATAGTACTATAATACTTAACACAACTAATATAGATATACAATCAAATAGTTCATTACAAATACCAGTTGGAGATATTTCACAAAGAATACAAAGATTAGCAGATGAGATTATTGATGGCGGCGATGCTGACGATATACTAATAACTGTTTATGACGGTGGTGATGCAACCACAATATTTGGACCAAATGATTTAATATTAGATGCTGGAGTTGCTCCAGTACCGTCGGGAAACTTAGGCGATATACGTTATAATAGTCAACTTGGTCTATTTGAAGGCTTCAGTCAAGATTTACAATACTTTGGCGGTGTGTATAGTGCAAATTCACGAACAAACGTATCAACAACAACTAATAATACTGTAGAATTTAATGTTAATAACAGTCTAGTAGGGACATTAACGTCTACAGAGCTATCTATGACTGGTTTAGACGTCGACGCAATATCTATTAGAAATAACAACATAGCAATATCAGGTGCAAATGATTTAACGTTATCTCCGCCAGGGACAGGTATTACTATACCAAACGGCTTAAAGTTTGATAATAACATAATATTAAATGAATCAGCAACAGGTCTAGTTATCGGTCAAACAGGCTTTGGATATACAAAAATTAATTCAACAACAGGTGTAGTTACTCCAGTAGGTGACGAAACAAACAAAGGTGCAACACCGCAGCAAGGTGAAATACGTTGGAATACAGCACTGGAAATCCAAGAAGTTTACAATGGTACAGAATGGATTGCAGCTAGGGGTATTGTTGATAATGTTAATGCTTCAGAGTTTGAAGAAATTATTGATTTTTGGACTCTAGTTCTAGGGTAATCACCACTTATTTCCTACATACGATAAATACTATTAATGCAGCATACGACCATTAATGTTGCAGGGTCAAACTGTGGTTAGCCAGCAAAGAGCGAAAGCTGAAAACTTAGGCTAGAGGGACAGGATCCCCGTGTTAAGGAGAAGAGATGGCTGTTGGTCGCATATCCGGTCCGCTTTTAAAGTCAAATTTAATTCGTAATGGAATTGATTTAGCTTTTGAGACGGATCTTTTATACCTAGATGTATCTAACGGTAATCCAGCTAATCATAAGATTGGTATTAAAACTGTTACTCCGTCACACGAATTACATATTAATGGTACAACCCGAACTAATAATTTACTTGTTGATACACAAGCAGATATTGCTGATATTACTATTACTGGCAATACTATTTCTAGTGCAAACACATTAAATTTATTAACTACAGGTACTGATACAGTTGTATATCAAAGGCAACTAGACATTCAGAGTCTATCACTTTATGACAATGTTATTGAAACTAATGAGTCAAACGCAAACATTGAATTACGTCCAAACGGCACAGGTCAAGTTGAAGTTTATTCAGATTTACAAGTTAACGGCGATGTTGACGTAAGTGGTAATGTTACAATTGGCGGCAATATTACACTTGGTGATGCAGACACAGATTCACTAACTTTTGATGCAGACGTAGCATCACACATTATACCAGACACAACTGACACTTATACACTAGGTACTCCTACAAAGCGTTGGGATAACATCTATGTAAACAGTTTTGTTGTTGATAATATCGACACACAAGACTTAGACGTAGGCGGTGTTGACCTTGGATTACGTCCAGGTAACTTATACTATGTATCTACTAACGGTGACGATACAAACACTGGTACACACCCTAATGACCCTGTAGCAACACTAGCTTATGCAGTTAGTATTGCAAGTGCCGGCGATACAGTTTATCTATACCCTGGAACATACGAAGAGATATTTCCACTTACTGTTCCAGTAGGAGTAACAGTAAAGGGTCACTCATTAAGAAGTGTTACAATTACACCTACATCTGGTACAAATACAAATGATGCATTTTTACTTAACGGTGAAACAACTGTTGAAGATGTAACAATAAAAGATTTTTATAGCCCAGGCTATGCATTTAAATATGCAAACAATATGCTTGTTTCAAGCAGAAGTCCATACATAAGAAACGTAACGGTTATTACAAAAGGTAGTGTATTAACAGCTGAAGATCCTAGAGGCTTTAATCAAGGCGATGCAGGTGCAGGTGCATACTTAGATGGTAGTGTTGTTAACGCAAGCTCAAAAGAAGCAGCATGTCTATTCCACGCAGTAACGTTTATTACACCGAATGTTAACGCACTTGTAGCAACAAATGGTGTTAGAGTAGAATGGTTAAATTCTTTTTCATACTTTGCTGATAAAGGTGTATACGCCTTAGACGGCACAGCAGGAAAATACAACGACGGTAAAACACGTATTAGATTAAGTGGCTTATCTGGAACTGCGCCAGCAGCAGCACAAACTGTAACATTTACATCAACTGATAGTTCAACTGTTGTTGGTCCTTTAACAATTGAAAGTGTCGAAGGTGGTGACATACTTGTTATAGATAGTAAAGTTACTGGACTAATTGGATTTGATACTACACCAGCAACTATTGCATTTAGCGGCAGCGGCACTGCTACAACAATTGAAAATCTTGATGTAAGAGACTTTGGTGCTGAAATTAGAATGATTGGTTCAGCTAGTGTTTACGGTAATCAAGGATTAGTAGGAGACGGACCAGGCGTATTAGTTTATGCTATTGGACACAATCTTGCATACATTGGTAACGGTAAAGAAGTTACTAATGATCCAGGCACAGTTATACAAGCAAATGAAATAATAGAATTAAATGATTCTAAAATTAGATATAACTCTGTTGACCACGACGGCGACTTTAGAGTAGGCGATTTATTCTTTGTAGACCAACAAAGCGGTACAGTTAACTTTGCACTTAACAGTCTAAACATTGATATTACTGACGGTGTAACGTTTAATACAAACGGAAATACAAGTTTTGTAAATGGTGAAAAAATTGAAATAGGCAATTATCGACTTAGTGGAAATACTATAGAAACACTAGCCGGTGATGTAAATATTGACGCAAACAGCGGAACAATAAATCTACAAGATAATGTAAATGTAACAGGTAATTTAGATGTCACAGGTAATGTTACAATAGGCGGTAATATTACAATCGGTGACGAAGCAAGCGATACTATCCAATTTGTTGCAGGCATTGACAGTGACATGATTCCTAGTGAAACTAGTCAGTATAAATTAGGAACTGCGTCTTTACGCTGGAGAAATTTATATGTAGATCAAGCTAATATTGACGACATTGAGATACAAGATAACTTCATTACTACAACTACGTCAAATGCTGATTTAGAGTTACGTGCTAATGGCACTGGCAAAATATTAATTCCTAATAATAATGTACAAATTGATAATGACTTAACTGTAAGCGGCTCAACTAACTTACAAGGTACTACTATTTCAGGTACAGTTACTCATGTTGGCGATACAACACAAACTGGTAACTTAGGTATTACTGGCAACTTAACAGTTACACAAGATGTAGATGTTACAGGATCTGCACAGTTTGAAGAAATATTAATTGACGATAACTTTATTACTACAACTACGTCAAACACTGATTTAGAATTACGTGCAGCAGGCACAGGAAAAGTTTTAATACCTAACAACGATGTAGAAATTACAAATAATTTAGACGTAACCGGTGATATTACAGCTGACAACATTACTGCATCACAAACAATAAATGCTACAGTATTCCAATCAGATGATATACAAATCCTCGGTAATACAATAACAACAACACTTTCTAATAGTGATTTAGAATTAGGCACAAGCGGTACAGGTAGTGTTATTATTAATAATGACACAACAATATCACAAAGTTTAACTGTAAACGGTAGTACTGATTTAGATGATGTTACAATTAACGGAAGTGTTATTCAAATTGGTAATACAACACAAACTGGTAATTTAACATTACTAGGAGAATTTACTAACGGTAATATATTAATTGAAGATAATTTTATTACTACAACTGAAAGTAATTCAGATTTAGAACTACGTGCAAGCGGCACTGGTAATATACTAATTCCTAATAACGATGTTAGAATTACTAATAACTTATTTGTTAGTGGCGATGCTACACTTGGCGACACAACATTAACTGGTAACGTTGCAATTACAGGTGACATTACACAAGCAGGTGAATATACTGTTAACAATAATGTTAATGTAGGTAATAATTTAGATGTTACAGGCACAGCGCAGTTTGAAGAAATATTAATCGACGACAACTTTATTACTACAACTACATCAAATGCTGATTTAGAATTACGTGCTAATGGCACTGGCGACATTCTTATTCCTAGTAATAATCTTGTAGTTAATAATAACACACAAATTACAGGTCAACTTACAACAACAACTATTGTAAATAGTGGTGTTGTTACATCTGATCAATTTACTACTGGCGATGTATTAATTGACGATAACTTTATCACTACTACTCAAACAGACAGTGATTTAGAATTACGTGCTAATGGCACTGGTGAAGTTGTAGTACCTAGTAATAATGTTATACTAGAACAAAACTTAACTGTAAACGGTGATACTAATTTACAAGACACAACTATTACAGGAACAACTACACACGTAGGTAATACTTCACAGACTGGCGATTATAATTTAACAGGCAATCTTACAGTTTCCGGCGGTGTTAATATTACTAGTGCAATGCAATTTGAAAATATACGTATTGCAGGGAATGTTTTAGAAACTACTCTTTCAAATAGTAATTTAGACTTACGTGCAAATGGTACAGGCGTCATTGAAATACCAAATAATAATGTTGTTATTAATAACGATCTAAATATTGTTAGCACATTATTTGTAGAAGATATTGATGCATCTGGGACTATTACTGCAAATAGATTTACTACAGGTGATATTTTAATTGATAGTAATTATATTACTACAACAAATTCAAACAGTAATTTAGAACTAAAAACAAGTGGCACTGGTAATGTAGTAATAGATAATTTTGAAATATTTGATAGTACAATAACATCAACTAATGACATTATATTAGATCCTGGTTCTGAACATGTAATAATTGATTCCACTGGTGCGTTGAATATACCAGTAGGTTCTACAGGTACTAGACCAGCAGTACTAGCAGCTGGACAAATTAGATACAATACTTCTTTACAGAGATATGAAGGATACAATGGATCTAATTGGGTAATACTACAAGGCGTTGAAGATTTAGACGGTGATACTAAAATTACTGCAGAACTAAACGAAGGTGATAATGACGGAGTAATACGTTTTTACAGTCAAAATGTTTTAGTTGCTGACTTAGATTCAGATAGATTAAATGTTAATAAATTAACCGTAGATAATATTACCATAGACAACAATGAGATAAGTAGTAGTGCAGATACAGATTTATTATTAACAGCCCAAGGTACTGGTTCGGTAAGATTTGAAAATTTTGGAATAAAAAATAATACTATTACAAACACAGTTTCTGATAGTATTACATTATTCCAAAATACTAATAATGGTTATGTCAAATTTGACGGAACATTTGGATTAGTTTTACCGGTAGGTACAAGTCCTCAGAGACCCGGCGTTGGTTATAGAGAAATAGGCATGACTCGTTTTAACACTGAAGACCAAAGGGTTGAAGTATTTGATGGTGTTAACTGGGTAAGTGTCGCAGGTTCGCAAGGGGGTCTAACTCCAGCAGACGCAGAGGATCTTGCAATTGAAAAGGTATTAATATTCGGATAATAACATGGCAGCAATTTTAAAAAACAAAGTAATAAAAAACATAGGTGTTTTACCTGTAGATATATTTGAAACAGATGTTACACAGCGAGCAACGGTAATTGGCATGAGTATTACAAACTTAACAACAAGTTTTGTTTATGTAGATGTACTAGTGCAAGATGACAGTAGTGTAACTGGATACTATTTGAAAGAAACATTATTGCCTGCAAACACAAGTCTACGTGTAGTAGCAACAGGTGAAAAATTGATACTTGCACCTAGTAATAAATTACAAGTAAAATCAAGTGTAAGCGATAGCGTAGACGTTATCGTCAGCTTTGCGGAGATTGTATAATGAGTCATTTTATAGGGAATACACCAGAACAAGTAGCAAACGGATTTATCAAAAGATATTTTTACGGTTTACGTAGAAATGATGATGGCGAATTGTTTTTAGTTAGAGTTGACCAATTACAAGGCGGCGACGAAAATGTTGTTGTTATTAACGATTTAGGTATTGAAGAAGAAAACTTTCCAGACTTTGAAGAAGGTATTGATTTCTTAGACGGTGTAGGTACAGATGGTGCAGTTGTATATCCAAACTTACGTTATCCACAACTTAAATGGGACGGTAGAAGCTTAATATATTACATAGAACAAGATACAGGATTTCTTGTTCAACGTATTTCCGAAGGGTATGATTTCCCACAAAATATAAGTTCGCCTGGTTATGGCGAAGGCAAAGATAGCGAAGTAATTACTTCAAACAGTACAACAGATTATTAAAGGTTTGACCAATGGCAGAATTTAAAATTGATAGATTTAAGTATAACTGGAAGGGAGATTGGGCTCCAAGTTCAGATTATAAACGAGACGATATTGCAAGGATAAACGGTAGATCGTATGTGTGTATTAAAGGTCACACATCATCAGGTGATTTTGGCAGTGACTTAAATGCTACAATACCTAATAGTGTTCCGCCGCAACCAGATCCAAGATGGATCGTAATGACTGTAAGTAAAAGTTTTATCGGCGAATGGGTAACTGCTACAAATTATAACAAGGGCGATCTTGTTTTAAATGGCGGTACTGTTTGGCTTTGTATTGAAGCACATAACGGGCAAAGTTTTGCAACTGAAATTGCAAACTGGGAAGTATTTACTAAAAGCATTAGTTTTGTTTCTAACTGGACACCTAATACTACATATGCACACGGTGCTCTTGTAAAGTATAACGGATATGTTTACAAATGTCTAGTAGCACATATTGGTAGTGCTACTTTAGAAGACAACCAAACAGATTGGTTAGAATTTCATGTAGGTGACGAATATAGAAATTCTTGGATAACTGAAACCGTTTATAGAAAAAATGATATTGTAAGATATGGTGCTTCTGTGTTCCGTTGTACAGAAACTCATACTTCGGGTGTTGTGCAACTTGATGATACAAAGTTTACATTAGAATTTCCTGGTACACAGTTTGACGGTGAATGGTCAAGTTTAACTGCATATAATTTAGGTGATATTGTTAGATATGGCGGACATGTGTACTACGCCGTTGCAAACAATATCGATAGCGACCCTAGCAGAGTAACAGCTGGTTATACATCAGGTGGCGACAGTACCCAAGATTGGATTGTACTTGCAAAAACATATAATTTTAGAGGCGACTGGGATATAACATCTCCTTACAAAACAGGTGACATTGTTGTACGAGGCGGCTATCTATACCAAATTCTAAGAGATGTTAATATTAACGACGGCGACGATAGTACGTTGGTTTGGCAAGACCCAGAAATATACGAACTAATTATACCAGGTAAAAAGTTTGTTGGTCCATGGAGTACTACAGGATATTATGCAGTTGGTGAAATAGTATATCATCTAGGTACTGCATACTTTTGTAATTTTGAACACCAAGCAACTGCTGAAAACTTTCCAGGCGATAACGGAAGCGGCTACGATTATTGGGATATACTTGTACAAGCAGGACAGCCAGGCGGATTACACGACAAAGGCGACTTGCTTACTTTTGGGTTATCACGAACAGGTGCTGATGACGGTAGTACTGTAGGAGACACTAGATTAAAACTAGGCGACGAAGTAGGACAAGCATTATCTGTTACTACTGATTTAGATTTATTTTGGAGAAACTTTTTAACTGATAGCGATGTTATATATGTTAGTAACGAAGGAATAAACAGACCAGGTTACGGTAGAACTCCTTTGCGCCCATTTAAAACAGTTAAGTATGCATCCGAATTTGTTGAAGATAATTTTATAGCTGGCAATCCAGTAAAAATATCAATAGCAACAGGCTATTACGAAGAAATTGGTCCAATAACAGTTCCAGCAGGTTGTGCAATAATGGGAGACGAATTAAGATCTACTACAATTGTTGCAAACCCTAGGAAACAAGATTACTACGATAATTATAACCAAGTACAAGATTATTTAACATTTACTGAAACATTTATTCTTGACTTATTATTAAATGTTCCAATCACACCATTAACAGGTAATACCGAAACACAAGTTTTAAATGGTCCTTTTGGTTCGGAAGACGTAGCACAACGATGTGTTGAATTATTTACAGACTATAAAAATAATGTAGAATTTAACGTGTTTACTGGAGAAATTAGTCCAGTAATGACCGGATCTAATACATTAAACGCAGACACTAATTTTGTTAATGGTGGCGAAAATATTAGCCAAAACATTATTTTTATTAGTGGACAAATTTATGCGTTCTTACTACAAGAAGGGTTTACTGTAGACAAAGACACAGTGTACGAAGATGTAAATTCTATATTTAGAGGCCTTGCAAGAGATTTGAAATATAGCGGAAACTATGCAACTTTACTTGCATCGAGACGATATATAAATGCTGCCAACGGATCACAAAACGATGATCTATTTTGGGTAAGAGATACTACAGGAATTAGACAATGTACATTAAAAGGATTAGTCGGAACGCTTAATCCTCCAGGTGTATTTGACTTATACCAACGTCCAACAGGTGGTGCATTTGTTGCATTAGATCCAGGTTGGGGACCAGATGATAGTCGTGTATGGATTAATAATAGATCACCTTATATCCAAGGCGTAACAAATATTGGCAGTTCTTGTGTAGGTAAAAAAGTAGACGGCAGCCTACATAACGGCGGCAACAAGTCTATGACATCAAACGATTTTACCCAAGTACTAAGTGACGGTATTGGCGCTTGGATAACCAATGGGGGCAGAGCAGAACTTGTTTCTGTGTTTACATATTATTGTGCTGTAGGATATTTTGCTGAAGACGGCGGAATTATACGTGCTACAAACGGCAACAACTCTTATGGTGATTACGGGTCAATTGCAGACGGAAACGATCCAACAGAAATACCTGATACAGCAACAATATGGAATAGAAATAATCAAGCTTTTGTAGACACTGCTGATTCCGGTGGAACAGTAGATAGTATAGCATTGTTTGAATACGAGCATTGTGGCGAGAACTATAAATCAGCATCGGCTACAATTACAGGTGCCGGCGCTGGCGTTAATGTAGAATTTGATGACTTTAGAGATGGCTCATTATATAATGTTAGACTTATAAACACTAAAGGATCAGGAAGCGAAGGCGGTACAAATTATCTAGTAAGACAAGGTAACGCCCAAGAAACTTTAGATGCAAGCCAATACTTAAAATTAAGTACAAGTGATGCAACACAATTTTATGAAGATGTTGCAGGCATGAGAATACTAGTTATTCAAGGCACTGGATACGGACAATACGGTTATATATCTGGATACAGTGCAGTAACTAGACAAGTTACTGTATCAAGAGAATCTGACGATCAGCCAGGGTGGGATCATTTAATTCCTGGTACACCTCTAGTAGCAGCATTTGATTCAACTGCTAGATATAGAATAGAACCGAGAATGGCAGTTAGTCATCCAGGGTTTACTTCTACTGTACAAAATTTACCAGCAGAAAGAACATTTATTGACGTTGACTTTGGTGGAATAACAAATACTTACGGAGGGTTAACAGGCGGCTTAGGAACTGGCGAAACATTTGGATTACCGCAAATTGAAGCAATATTTAATGTTTCAAGAAGAGGCAGTGACTACGTTGTATCTATAAACAATGCCGGTGCTGGATATGCTGAGAATGATAGATTAACTATCAGAGGTGATTTACTAGGAGGTGCAACTCCTGACAATGATCTTATAATTGATGTATTAACTACATCAGATGATAGTACAAATAGTATTGCTACTATTAAATCATCAGGTACAGGTAGAGGCGGAAGATTTGTAGCATTAGCAGATCCAAACTTTGTTGTATACAGTGATACTGGTACTACTTGGCAAGAATCTAATCTTGATATAACAGCAACTTGGATTAAAGTACTTGCTAACAAAAATAGATTTATAGCAATAGCATCAGGAACTAATCAATATAACTTTTCTTATACAGGCGAAAACTGGACTACAAGAGCATTACCAGCAACAGAAGACTGGTCAGATGCAGCAGCAAGTCCGACAGGATTTGTAGTAGTTGCAAACGGAGCAACAGAATTTGCATACAGTACTGACGGTTTAACATGGAGTTCAAGTTCTACAGTAGCAGCAGACACTTACACTAAAGTTGCATATGGTCAAGGAAGATATGTTTGTATCGCTGAATCAGGTGCTGTTATAACTTCAGATAATAACGGGAACACTTGGACATCACGTACTGCTTTACCACTAGGCGGTGCACCGACTATTGTAAGTTTAGTTTACGGAGATAATAGATTTATAATAATTAGATCAGACGGATCAGTTATGTATAGTGTTGATAAAGGCGAAACTTTTATTCAAGGTGAAAATGTTCCGCAAAATGGCGGATCTAGTTTATCATATGTAGATTGTAAATATGCTCAAGGTGTGTTTATGGTAATCAGTACTGATGGCGGAACTCCAACAAGTTTAAATGCTACTACTGAAGATGGGCTGGTATGGAGACAAAATAATTTAGCATCGTCTCAGGCGTGGAAAACGTTATCATTTGCGTCACTTGACGGTGATCCAAAATGGGTGTTACTAGCTGACGGTGTAACATTAGGCGGAGTTGCAAATATTAAAACAGGTAAGCGAGCAAAACTTAGATCAGATACTTTTACTGGAATATTCCAACGTGTAAAGATATGGGATCCGGGTAGTGGATATTCACCTAATCCTGATAATATGACAATTACTGTAACAGACACACAGTTTGTAACAGAGGTCGAACTAGAAAAAAGAATAGGTAATGGAACAATAGCTCAACCTAGCTTTAAGAGTAGAGGTTCGGGATACAGATCAAATTCTACAGTAGTTACTTTAACTGGTGACGGTTATGCTGATATTATACCAGAAGCTAATACAATAACACTTGCTGGTGTTGATACAGTTCCAGGTCCAGGTGTTCAAATAAGAATTAATACTATTCTTGATCCTCTTACTGAAGATCCTAGTGATTTAAAATTATTTAACGGTGTTAAGATAACAGACTTAGGAGATGACGGAACTGGTAATGCAACTAGATTAGTTCAAATGCAAATTTCACCATCTATAGATAATGAAGACAATCTTGCTCACGCTACAGGTGTTGAATTAAGATCACTATACAGTCAAGCACGAATTACTGGGCACGATTTCCTAGATATTGGTACAGGAAACTTCATTCAATCAAATTATCCAGAACTATATGCAGACGGAAATTATTTTGTTGCAGCACCTGAAAATGAAGTATATGAAACAAACGGCGGTAGAGTATTTTATACAAGTACAGACCAAGACGGTAACTTTAGAACTGGTGAATTATTTAGTGTGCAACAGAGTACAGGTATTGTTACTATTAGTGCTGAGTTTTTTGACTTAGACGGGCTTTCAGAACTATCACTAGGCGGAGTTAGACTAGGTGGTTCGGGCGCAGCAGTTAGAGATTTTTCTACTGACCCGACTATGTCAGAAGATAGTAATAACGTTGTTCCAACACAACGTGCAATTGCAACATTCCTCGCAGACAGATTATCTGTAGGTGGCGAGGATCTTGAAACAAATAGATTAGTTGCTGGTCAAGTTATTATTGGCGGCGAAGCAAACGAATTTAATATGAATAACGATGAAACATTACAAATAAATGTTCCGGTAGACTTCTCAGGTGTAGATGCATTTGGTAATTTACCTAGGGTCCAAGGAACATTTTTAAGTCAAATGCTAGTGTTAAAAACATTTAACGACACCACGCAGTAATGGATAAATATATATAACTGGAGTTAAGAACAAATGGCAGAATTTAAGTTAGGTAGAATACGCTTTGTATGGAAAGGTGACTGGACCACAGGCACTGTTTACTACAAGGATGACGTAATTGCTTTTGGTGGGAAAGCGTATATATGTGTAGAAGGACATAGCAGTGATGCTAACTTTTTTACAGATTTAGATGTAGTTCCGACAAAGTGGAATTTAGTTAGTGATGGTCAAACTTGGAAGGGTGACTGGTCCAACGGCACATCATATGTGTACAATGATATTGTAAAGTACGGTGCAAGGTTATATATTTGTGATGCCATTCATACTTCTACCACACAGTCCGACTCCGAAACATATGTAATCACAGTAGCAGACGACCCTAATGTAAGTAACGGCGTATTTTATATAGACGGCGTTGCGGCTCCAGACATTCAAATGGTAAGAGGCAACACATATATATGGCAGCAAAATAGTGCTACTAACTTATTCGCTGGTGCCGGCGTTGCTAGACATCCAATGGTTATTAGTACTACTAAAGACGGAACACACAACAGCGGAGCAATATATACTGACGGTGTAACATATTTCCTAGATGCTGTCGAAGTAGTTGATGCCGCAGCATACGATGCAGGATTTGCTGCTGCTACTACTAGAGAAATGCGTATTACTGTTCCAGATGACGCTCCAGACACACTTCATTATTTCTGCTATCAACATGCTGGCATGAGCAGCAATGCAAGTGCAGAAATTATTAGCTTAGGTTTAGAAACAGATTTAGCCAATTGGAATGTATTTGCTGATGGATTAGATTGGAAGGGCGAATGGCACGAAGATTTCCATTACCGTTTAAGTGATTTTGTTAAGTACGGTAGTGCAAGTTTTGTTTGTATCGATCCGCACCAGTCTACAGGAATTGGCACAGGCTTAGGTTTAGAAAATGACTTAATAAAGTGGGACGCATTTAATCAAAGTATCCGCTATCAAAATGAATGGCTTACAAGTAGAAAATATCTTGTTAATGATGTTGTAAAGTACGGTGCGAGCTTATGGATTGCAACTAGCTATCATACAAGTGCTGCTGCATTTACAGACGATAGTGCAAACTGGGAAAAGTTTGTAGAAGGCTTCCAATTTGAAAATGAATGGGCATATAATGGTGTTTACCAACCAGGCGACATTGTACGCTACGGTGGTAACCAGTATATTAGTAAAACAGATAACGAAAATGATCGACCAACTGTTGTTCCAGCAAGCTGGGACCTATTTACTGAAGGATTTAAATTCATCGGCGACTGGGGAGCAGATTCGTCACAATACGAATATCAAGTAGGTAACGTTGTAAGACACGGCGGCTATACATATCGTTGTATTGCAGATCACCAAAACCAAATACCACCTAACGAAGTTTATTGGACAAGATTAAACTACGGTTTTGAGTGGAGAGGTGAGTGGAGAGATGATGCACAGTATTACGAAGGTGATGTTGTACGTTATGGCGACAATTCATATGTATGTATATTAGGACATATTTCAGAAGGCGACGATTATAGTTCACTAAGCTCAGGTGCTGAAGGATCACGCCCAGACTTAGCAGATAGCGGACAGTTTTGGAGTGCATTAGCAATTGGTTCAGAGTCTAGTGTACTTACAACCAAAGGCGACCTAGTTTATTATAGTGGTTCAGCACCAACTAGACTACCAGTAGGTAGAGACGGACAAGTATTAACAGTAAGTTCAACTGGTATTCCGGAATGGGCATTTATTGGTTCTACTGCTGATGTTTATTATGTTGCAGAACACGGTTTAGATTTACCTGCTCCAATTTATGGTACAACAATTGATAAACCTTATAAAACAATTAAGTATGCAGCACAGCAAGTTGAGCAAGGTGCTAGAAATCCAGATGCAGCACAGTTATTAGAACTTAACAGAAGATTTATACAAAGAGAAATTGTTGAATGGACACAGTACCAAATAACAAATAACCTTGCACCATTTACTACAGCATTTGATTACAAGACAGAAAAATGTGAAAGAGATATGGGTCTAATCGTTGATGCTCTAATTTGGGATATTACACACGGCGGTAATGTACGTTCTAGAGAAGCAGCATTATCTTATGTAAATGATACAGTAGGATCACCATACTTAACACAAAAAGCTGAAACTAATGCTTCTATAAATTACGGCATTACTTTAATTGAAAATATATTAGATCAAACAGCGCCAGCAGTTAACTATCAAACAACAAATGGCGATAATAGTACTAGAGTATCAGTACAGTTTACTAATGAATTACTAAGAACAGAAAGTGTTTATGCAGACATTCAAGGTCTAGCAAAGATTATTACAGATGCAATAACAGCAGGTGTTGCTACTAATATACCTGAAAGATTAATTAGAAATACATTAATTAAAGTGTCAACCGGAAAGTACTACGAAGTACTTCCAATTGTTGTTCCAGCAGAATGCTGTATTATAGGAGACGAACTTCGTTCTACTAATGTACAGCCAAGAACAACTATTAATAGTACATTAACAGACAAAAAAGACATCAGCTACAGTTACCAAGCAATTAAAAGAATTGAAGCAATTGTAGGAGATGTTGTAATAGGTTCAGCAGTTACTCCAACTACAGGCAATACAACAACACAAGATGTTACGTGGCCTTACGCAGAAACTACTCCTGTAGCTACTGAAACAAAGCGCCTAGCAAGAAATATTGCTGACAGAGTTGCAATTGGAACAGGTATTAAAGAAAATGCTATTTTACCTAAGCCACATGAGTTAGGTGTACCAGAGTACGGTTATGCAATAGAACTAAATGCTTCTAACAAAGAGTTTATACAAGAAGAAATTATTGCATATATTGCAGATCAATATCCAAATCTTGAATATGGTAAAACAAAATGTAAACAAGATGTTGGATTTATAATAGATGCAGTTGCATACGATCTAGTTTATGGCGGCAACTGGCAGACATATAATGCTACTAAATCATACTATGACGGTAGTGGAAATGTTAATAAAATAACTGGTTTAATAACTAACGGCGATTTTGCAACTACAACTGATTGGACTATTACAAATGGTGCATTTGCAATAACAGGTAACGAACTTGTTGCTGCCGGTGGAACTGCAGGTACTGCATTGCAAACTGTTTATACTACGCCAGGTCAAGAATATACAGTAAACGTTTCAGTTACTCATACTGCTGACGGAGCAAGTGTATTTGCAAGAAATCCAAATTCAGACACAGCATTAGCTACTGCAATAGATCTTACATCTACAAGCAGTGTTTCGTATACGTTTACTGCTACTGCATTGCAAACAGAAATTATTTTTGAAACTGATGCAGCAGGTATTGTTGATATTGACGATGTAAGTATTGACACTCCGCAAAAGCTTGCTACTATTGCATCTTACGGATACTTGCGTGATTTATTACAAACAGTAGGACGTGATATTACAGTTACTCCAACATATCAAACAGGCGTAACACAAATTAGTGGTAAGCCAGGTAATGCAACAGTATCAAACGCTATTGCAGCATTGTTTAATAATACAGTTATACCTGCGGTCACTAACGGTATCTCAGCTGCATCGATAACATATCCAAGTGTTGCAGGTGCTTCAGTTGGATTACAATCAGATAGCACAAACTTAGTTGCAGCGTTACCAGTTATACAAGAAAAAACAATTGACTTTATAAATGCAAACTTTGGTAGCTTTAAATATAATAGTGCAAAGTGCCGCAGAGACTTAACAAACATTATTACTGATACAGCATATGATATTGCGCTTGGTACAAACTATAACGCTACATTTAACGGTATTGCTTATCAGCGCCCAAATAATGCATACAATCTACAAAACCAAAGAGTTGAAACTGTAGGTGCTATTAGAAATGCTAGAGATCAGTATAGAGTTTTACTTGGTTCTGGCAATGACTTAACTAGACTTAATACTGCATATAACGAAATAGTTGATATTATCCAAAACGGGTCGTTAGGTACAGCAATGCCAGGAGACGGCACAGTTAATGCATTAGTATTACCAAGCCCAACAGGCGTTGACCAAAATAAAGTAGATGCAAAAGATAACTTACAAGCAAACATTGCTTTTATGAAAGATGATGTTATTGCGTATATTGCACAAAACTATGGTTCTTTAGTTTATGATAGTACTAAGTGTGCAAGAGATGTAGAATACATTGTTAACGCAGCAAGTTATGATATCTTATATGGCGGTAACCAAGCTACTAGTAGAATTTGTGAATCTTATTTTGTAAACGGAACAATACAAGTAGATGGTCAAACTACAGAAACAGCAGCAGCTTACAATCACTTAGCAAGCATTATGTCAGATATCGTACAAGAGACTTCTGTAACTGCACAAACTGGAAATACTACACTACAAACTACACTAGGAACACCAGCAAGTGCAACTGAAGGAAGTGCAGTTCAAGCACTTGTAGAAACAGTTAGTGATGTAATTGACGGTACTACAACATTGTCGGCAGTATTAGGCGCAGTGTCATATCCAAGTGTAACATGGGCAGATGCTGAATTTACAACTGCTAAAACAACTATTGACAATAGTAGATCAGACGTAATATTAAATGTAATTCAGTTTATTACAAATACATACAATGACTTTAAATACGATCATGCTAAGTGTTCTAGAGATTTAGGACTTATAATTGATGCTGCTAGATATGATTGGATGCTAGGAACAAACTATGCAAGTGTTAATGCAGGCTTGTCTTACTTACGTAGAACTAGTAATAAAGTAACAGGTCCGCAAAAAACAGCAACAATAGCAGCAAATCAATTTGCGCTAGGACTAGCTGTTGCAGAAATTTCTGAAGCTACAGCTATTACTGGAATTAATGAAACATGGGATCTAGTACAAGATACAATCTGGGCAGGATCAAATGAAGGTGGTAATAGACAAACAGACGATATTGAAGTTTATAATGCTGTTAGACAACTAGAGGTGAATAAAGAATTTATTGTAGACGAAGCAATAGCATATGTCAATGATTACTTTAGGTCAACTGTAACTGATACTACTGTAACAATTGGTGGTGCATCAGGCGGAGTAGATCTGTATACACTTACTGTTGCAGATACAGGTTGGCTAAAAGTTGGAATGGAAATAGCATTTGAAAATCCAAATAATATTTTAACAAATACTAACTTCTTCCTAAATAATAAGTTTTATGTTGCTGATGTCTTTAGTGCTACTGAGTTTGCTGTTTCAAATACAGTAGGCGGCGTGTATGTACAAGTAGACGGAACAAATAACCAGTTTATTGTAAAAACAGCATATACATATAATAGAGCTATTTGTGCTAGAGATATTAAAGAATATATTAATGCTATGAAATGGGATCTAGTATGGGGCCAGGAATGGAAGAGAACTTACACTAACGATGTTGTAGTTTATCGTCCTGCTGCTTATAAAACAAGACTTGCAGCAAGATATTATGTAAATGCAATGATAGGATCGCAAGAAGAAGATTTCTATTACTTACGTAATGGTACAGGATTAAGACTACAAACTATGCAAGGTCTAAATGGTGATCTAGGTGCAAGTAATATATACGGAACACGTAGACCAACAGCAGGAGCATATGCATCACTTGATCCAGGTTGGGGTCCAGATGATAAACGTGTATGGATTACTGCACGTTCACCGTATGTACAAAACTGTACAACATTCGGATTTGGTGCAACTGGTCAAAGAATTGACGGTGCATTGCATAACGGCGGTAATGATTCAATTGTTAGTAACGACTTTACACAAGTCATAAGTGACGGTATTGGCGCACACATTCTTAACAACGGTAGAGCAGAACTTGTGTCAGTGTTTACATACTACTCACACATGGGATACTTGGCAGAGTCCGGCGGTAGAGTACGTGCTACAAACGGTAACAATTCATACGGTAAATTTGGTTCTGTAGCAGAAGGTGTTGATCCAGAAGAAACTGCAACATCAGCTGTTGTTGACAATCTTACACAGTATAACGCTACTGTAGGATTAGTTAACACAGATGCTAACCAAATACTTAACATAGAATTTACACATGCAGGTAATGATTATACTGAAGCTGAACTTGAAATATTCGGCGGCGGTTCAAACGAAGTTGTAATTACAGACGAATTTAGAGACTTAGGCGTATTTGAAGGTAGAATCATTCCTAGTGAAACTGAAGGTGTTACAACAGGTGGTGCTGGTTATACAACAGTGTCAAACGTTGCACAGTCAGGAAGCTTAACAGGAATATTTATATCAGCAACAGATGGTAATTTAAGTTCAGCATACCCTGGAACTAGAATACAGCTTGTAGGTGGTGCAGGTAATGGACAGTATGCTATTATTCAAACATACGATGCTGGTACTAAAGAAGTAACAGTTACTGAATGGAATCATGTTGTTCCTGGAACACCTATTGTTGCTCCAAATGCTACAACAACATATCAAATTGAACCAGCAGTAGCATTTAGTGCTCCGACAAATACTGCAACACAAGCAACTATAACTTCAAATACTTATACTGATGCAACATATGTTACTACATCGGCGCAATATACTAATGTAGTAACATTAACAGAATCTGATGGTCTTGGAGCAACATTTGATGTAACACGTAATGGTGAAAAGTACTATGTAACTCTTAACCAAGGTGGTGCAGGCTACGGAAGACTAAATCATTGTGAAATACCAGGTACGTCATTAGGTGGTGCAACTCCATTAAATGATCTAGTAATTACAATTACTACTGTTGATGTAAACGGAGCTGTTGTAGACTTTGACTTTAGCGGCTACGGACAAAAAGGAGTATTTGTTGCGATACCAGATGCTAATATCGGCGGCGCATATAGTGTTGACGGTGTTACGTGGGTTTCAAATTCATTACCAGATGCTGGAGCAAGTAACTCTTGGGATAATATTACAAGTGGACTAATAGATGACGGATCGTCAACATTTAAACAAAGTGTTGCTATAGCAATATCCGAAGGCGGCCCTGCTGCATATAGTTTAGATGGTGTAGCATGGACTAGTGTTACGTTACCAGGTACATTTGCAACAGCAGGTGCATCAATGGTTGCATTTGGACAAGTTGCAGAAAGCCTTGGTAGATTTATTGCAATTAGTGGTAATGATACTGACGTTGTGTATAGTGACAACGGCGGCGTTACTTGGTCAACTACAGGCACAGTTCTTACTGGTACAAACTATTCTGCACTAGCAAATGGAGCAGGAAAATTTGTAGCTCTTAGAAGCGGTACAACAGATACAATGTACTCTGCGGACGGATTAGTTTGGAGTGCAGGTACCGGATTGCCAAGCGCACCGTGGATAGACATATCGTGGGGTAATGGTAGATTTATTGCTATTGCTACAGACGGAACAGCAGCATACAGTTTAGACGGTGTATCTTGGACACAACAAGATTTACCAACTGGTACATATAGTAAAATTGCTTACGGACAAGGAATGTTTGCTGTTACTAGTAACTCTAATGAACTAACATATTCTGAATATGGGCTAACATGGGCAACTGAAGGCGGCGCAGGCTTTAACTTTAGTGCAGGCGGTGCAATTGCATTTGGTAACCCAGATAAGACACCAAAATTTGTAGCAATAGGTTCTGGCATTACTGCTGATGTAATGAATGTTAGATTAGGAGTTCAAGCAAGAGGTCGTGCAAGTACTTCAAATGAGCAAGTATTTGCTATTAGACTAGAAGAGCCAGGCTCAAACTATACAAGTACTCCAACAATTACTGTAACTGATCCTAACAATACTGAAGATGTAAACATACAAGTACGTGTAGGAACTGGACTACTTGCTAATCCTACTTTTGCAAATAGAGGAACAGGATTTATTACAGCAACATCAGATGTAAATGAAAATGCATCTAATGGATCTGCAGACTTCTTCCAATCAGGAGCATTTGTAGCTGTTAAGAGACTAAGTTCAAGACCAGTAGCAGGTTCTAATATTGAATTTACAAGTTTGCCTGGAAGAGTATTTAAACTTGTTAATACTGTTAGCTTTAGAGGAACTAACGAAGGTAGCTTTACTGGATTCTTACAAGTTTCGCCAACATTAGAAATTGACGAAGCACCAGCTGAAGGTACTGAATTAGAACTAAGAATTAGATTTAGTCAGGTACGATTAACAGGACATGACTTCTTAGATATCGGAACAGGTAACTTTGCTGATTCAAACTATCCAAATGAAGTAAATGGTCCGCCGGTTAACTTGCCAGATCAAAATAAAGAAACTACTGATAGTGCAGGTGGACGAGTATTCTTCACAGCAACTGACCAAGATGGTAACTTTAGAGTTGGCGACTTGTTTAGTATTGAACAGGCAACAGGTGTTGCTACACTTGATGCTGAAGCATTTAATATTGCTGGTCTACAAGAACTATCACTAGGAACAGTTACACTAGGCGGTAACTCAGCTTCAATTACTGAATTTAGTACAGATCCATTCTTTACTGCAAATAGCGATAGTGTTGTACCAACACAGCGAGCAGTTAAAGCATATATCGAAGCACAAATTGGTGGCGGTGGTGCGTCACTTAATGTTAACAGTGTTACAGCTGGTGACATATTCATAAATACCAACCAAATAACCACTGTGAGTGGAGAACTAATAAATATCAATGCAAACGTAAACTTTACAAAATCTGTAACAGGTATACCTTTAGCATTGAACTATATGTTGAGATAATAGGAGAAAGACATGGCAACCGGAGTTTTAGGAAGAGCAGACTTAGCCGCTGCAACAGACACAGCAGTATACACTGTTCCAGCTGATACTTTTAGTGTTATAACAGTTAATGTTGCAAATCGTAACGGTCAAGATAGAGCAGTAAGAATTGCAATATCTGATGGCGCAGTACCAGCATTAGCTGATTTCATTGAATATGACACTGCATTAATTGGTAACGGTGTACTAGAACGTGGCGGAATAGTTGTAGATGCAAACAAAGTTATTGTTATAAGAAGCAATAGCACTGATGTATCAGCAGTTATTTACGGCATAGAAACACCAACAGTATAAGGAGTAGATATGCGTAGAATTACAACAGGTATTCAAGGTGGACCGATATTAGGTACACTTACTGCCGAAGAAAATACTCTAAAATCTATCGAAACTAATATCGATATTATTTTAGATGCAAACGGATCAGGTATTACAAAATGTAATAGCCATTTGCAACTTAATGCCCAAGGCGAACTTCGACTTGGTGATGCTGATACTAGTGCATACGTTGGCATTAAAGCACCAAATGATGTTACATCGTATACTTTAACTATGCCAGCAGCAGCACCAGCAGCAAACGGCTATGCAATGCTAGTAGACACTGGTGGCACTGTAAGCTTCGGAGACTTTAGTATAGAAGCAAATAATAATACTACGTCAACAGGCGCATATTATGTCGCCTTAATGGATGATGCTGATGCTGACGATGGAAGTATTAATTCACTAACATATAGTAATGATAAAATAGAATTTACACCAAGTTCAGGCACATTAAATGTTAATAATATATCTGTAACTGGTATAAGTGCAACAGGAACAAGTACACTTACAACTGTTGATATAAATGCTGGTAATATAGACGGAACTACTATTGGTAGTGCAAGTGCCGCTAACGGAACATTTGCAACCTTAGTTGCTTCAACTATTACAGAGACTTCGAGTATAACACTCAAAGAGAATGTTAATCCAATTAATAATGCATTAGACGCTATCATGCAACTTGCAGGTGTAACGTACGATCGTAAAGATGGTTCAAGTAAAATGGAAGCTGGTCTAATTAAAGAAGACGTTGAAAAGATTTTACCTAATGTAGTACAAGGAAATGGTATCCAGTATACAAAGCTAACGGCTTATTTGATTGAAGCTGTTAAAACTCTTACTAAAGAGGTAGAAGAATTAAAAACTCGAGGGTAATAATCTAAATGGCAACACTTAAAAATACAATTATTGATGATACAGCTTCAATGAAAATACCAGTAGGAACTACAGGTCAGCGTCCAACTAATCCAGTAAACGGCGACTGTAGGTATAATACTGATCTTGGATATGTAGAATTTTATTACAGAGGATTTTGGGTAGATGCTAGAACTAATACCGGAGGTATTACTGGTCCAAATCTAGAATTAGTACTAGACGTAGGTAGTTCAGCAAGCTTTACAAGTGGCGGTACAAATTGGCTTGATATAAGTGGCAACGACAGACACTTTGTTTGGTCAACTGCAAGAACTATCGGATACGACACAACACACGAACATAATAGCCCGGGTATTCCATATATCGAAACAAATGGCGTACGAGCAGAAGGCCCGGCGTCAAATAGTTTTAACATTGATAATAACAGCGGCTATACAGTTTTTATGGTATTTAGACAAAATAGTCCAAACTCAAGTGGAGCGTTTAGATGGGAAGGTGGCACTGGAGTTACATCATCACCAGGACGAGGAATATTTGCTCACTGTAGTTGGTCAAATAATCAAATATATTTTGATCAAGGCGGGTGTTGTGATGCAGACGAAAGAATAGACACTAACTCATCTCCCTACGGAGAACCAATAATGACTCGTTGGAATGTAATTGCATTTAGGTCTTTAAAAAATAAACAAGCAAGAAGTATTTGGAAAAATGGTATTAATCTTGTAGAAACTGGTACTACTGCTAAAAACATTGATTTAAACGGAACAGCAGCGCAAGTAGGCAATTGTAGAGAATATCCAAATACATGGGATGCCAAGTTAGCATTTTTTGCAATATATAGTACTGGACTCGATGACGATGATATGATAAGAAATACAGTCGCACTTAGAAACAAGTTTGGGATATAAAACATGGCAAATTTAAAAGCAACAACTATTAATGACACAGGCTACTTACGATTACCGATAGGTAATGATGCTGAACGCCCGGCTGGAGACCCAAGTGTACTAGGCGCAGTAAGAATTAATAGTACAAGCGGTGATCTAGAATACTGGAGCGGGTTTGGTTGGGAAACAAATACTATTGCGTTTCCGTATAGACAAATTATATCAACAGCATATGTACACGGCGGATATAAAAGTTCAGCGGTATGGAGTAATGTAAACAAATGTTTTACATCAACAGACACAACAATTAACCTAGGCGACGGTAGTATTGAAAGAGGACATAACTATCAAGCTGGTGCATGTTCAAAAGATTATGCATATACCTTTGGCGCAGGTAACGGACATGTTGTAGCATCAAACTATGTTATTGCATATAACATGCGCACTGAACAAAATATGACTGATATAAATCGTAATATGAATCATAACAGAATACGCTTTGGTTGTGCGTTCCAAGAAAACGATTATGCTTGGATACATGGAGGCGGTAACGCAGAAATTGAAGAATACAATATGACCACAAAAACTCATATTGGTGCAAGCGGTAGTTCATATACAACAGGTAATGCATGGGCAATGAGTCATGAAAATTTTGCAATTCTATTTACATCAAATGACAATAGGAATTGGACATTTGCTACAAGAACACTTACTTCTAGAGGCGGAACAACAGTAAGCAATCATCACCAACAAAAATCAGTACAGTCAAAGCACTCGTATCAATGGTGTGGCGACAATGGGTCTTATAACGGCGGCTATACGTATCGTGTAACTAATATGTATACTAATACTACTAGCGGAACTGTAAATAAACCAATTGGCAATTGTGGTGAAGAAAACTATACAATGGGTCAAGACCATCAGTATATGTTAGGTCAGTATAATGGACTGCAAAATAATTTAAGTCACAGATGGAACTATAGTACACAAACAGGCTTCCAACTTGGCTCGTCGGGTGAACCTAAAGGTCACGCAGGAATGAGTAGTGCTGTTGCAGCATGGACATCTTAAGGAAATATAAATATGGCAACGTTAAAAAATAGTATTATTAATGACACAGGTTATATTAAAATACCTGGCGGCACAACTGCTGAAAGAGGAACTTTAAATATAACATTAAGTGGATTATTTAATAATAATACTGCTATCGCTTCAAACGGTTTATCTCTTACAATTAGTGGTAACGGATCAGGTTGGGCAGACTATAGAAATTTACCAGACTATCTGTTAGGATTAAGGACCACAACTTGTATTAATGACACTCAAGGATCAACGTGGGCATTGCCAGCCTGCAGAGTTTATCTAATGCGCCAGGACAGCTGGTCAGCTGTTGACCTCACCGGGTGGACACTCATTGAAACTAACAAGCCATATCTAACCGGTTACGGCGACACAATGTATATCTACTATAAAGACTATGCAGCTGGAAACTATTCATTTGATAATTACTCTGCAATGTATTTGTTTGATGTTATTCCTGATGCTGGTGTAATTCGTTATAATACAGATAAAAATAAAGTAGAATTTTATACAACTGAATATGACGGCAAATGGGAAGACTTTACTATTCCGTACCTCCATAGAAGTATTATTACTAATGGTTATATTTTAGGCGGATATAAGTCAGGAGTAACGTACAAAAGAGTCAACAGAACTGTTGCAGCAACAGATGTTACTACTGATCTAGGAGATTTATTAGATAGAACCTTTAACTACAAAGCAGGTGCAGTAGGTAAAGATAGAATTTTTGTGTTTGGTGCAGGTAATGCACACAATGCATCTAGTAACTTAACTACAGGATTTAGTTCAAGAACAGAAACTGCGTTTTCCCCGCAGAGTCGCTCACATATGGCAAACAGCCGCGGGCATATGGGTACTGTATTTAAAGAACATTATGCTACTTGGATTATGGGCGGTAATAGAGGAGAAATTGAAAAATTTGATACTATTACAGAATCTATGGTAACTTCAAGTATTTTTAACAATCCGAGTTACAGTGGGCAAGGTGGCGCTACAGCAGGCGGACCGTGGGGTATGACTTGTGATGAAAATTACGGTATTTGGTATAGTGGAGAAGGCAGTGGCGGCGGCGTAAACCACTGGGATTTCGTTTTTGCTACAGAAACAATAACTACACGTTCCGGAACACATTCAGGAAGACATTTCCAACAAAAATCTATTCAAAGTAAGGTAGTTAATGGATATGCAGGTAATGAAGGATCTTGGGCCGGTGGATATACATATCGTAAAACAAACTTTACGACTGGTACAGTAACTACTCCTGGTATTGGTAAAGCATATACTAACTGTGGCGAAGAAAACTATACACTAGGCCAAGATCATCAGTATATGTTAGGTCAGTATAACGGACTACAGAATAATTTATCAGCAAAATTTGTGTATGCAACAGAAGTGCAAACAACTGGAGCATCGTCAATGCAACCATCAGGAATACCAGGTACCAGTTCAGGTATCGGTGGCTGGCGAGACTAACTAAATATTTTCACATAAGCCTTAGGAGATATTATGGTTGATAGATTAGCGCAGTTTGCGAACACCCACTATATAAATGATTTAAGAACTAATACCGATTCGTTATCTGATGAAGATCAGCAAACTGTATTGTTTGCTATAAACAAAGAATGGACTAACCCAAAGTTCAAAATGAGATACTTTGTAGGTCAAACTCAAATAACACCTTTTGCAAAATTGCGTCAGTGGCTTTTAGAGTTACGTACTCGTGAAGAAGGTATTGAACATACAGAATACGAAATTCTAAAATGGCAAGTTGAAATAGATAGACACACTTATCTAGCAGAACACGATCCTGACCCATTTGAGAAAAGATTACACGCAATAGAAGCAGACAAGTTAAACAGACAACAAGTTGCTACTAGACGTAGACTACAAGATTGGTTTTTAGAAAGACAACAATTTATCGATCTCATAAATGAATTTAAAGCATCACCCGAAGTACTATTACCAGACGGTACCGGTAGAACTTACTTTGATATTATTAATACAGACGAAGAAGATCTGTATGAACAAGAGTATTGGACACATAGATTAGGTAAACAAGCAGCATCAGATTTGTTATTCTATGGTCGAGTTAATACAGGTAATATGGATGCAATATTAAGTATGAGCGAAGAACAACAAGCGCACACTTTAGCATTAGCTCATAGTTTTGCTACGCAGTTGAAAGAAGCCGAAACTGCTATTCAATTAGAAGTTGAGAAAGATTTAGGTCTTGAGAACGGAAGTAATTTGTCGCTTACTAAACCAGACTTAACGTCATTGGGTATAGATAATTCACCAAATGCCGGGCCGCAACTAACTACACAGGATACAACATTAGATGACGGATACGACTTATATAATACATGAAACTGTTGCAGGTGACGATCCTCGATTGCATCCTCTAATGGAAAGAATGGGAGAGTTTTGGTGCTATAGCGTCATTAAATTTCCTAGCAATAACGATGACATTGTGTACTCTTGGTTACATGGTCAGAAAGTATCAGAGAATGTAGCTAAAGCTTATAAATTTACTAGTGCCCACGAAGGTGAAATTTCTGTAAGAAAGTCGACAAACGTTTATGCTGAAATATTTGACGGAAGCGGAGATACTGAAGAACTGGATGAAACTAAAGTTTACTACAGACTTACACAAACAGATACCCTTAACTGTGTAGAATTTTATAAAACTATAATGCGAATACACTTAAAAAATCATACTGAGCCAAACAGTAAATCAGTTGCTGGTTTAAATGCAGCAATTAATCAATTAACTACTATAAATGCAACCCAAGAATTAATGTATGACTACTTTGATGTAGGGTTTCCGATTAATATGCGCAGGAAGAGAGCTCCAAAATTTAAGATACATTGGCTAGAACCAACTTGACAACTAGCTCACTCTCTGTTATAATAACTACTAATAGAGAGTGAGATAATTAATGCAAAAGATATTCAGTGTACCTTTAAATCCTAAATTAAGTAAAGAAGAATTCGACGAGTTTATTTCTTTTCTAAAAACATATAAACATTTAATTTACGATGTATATTTTACTTCGAGGATTTCCCCCTTTGCACAAGATGCAATGGGAGATATCTTTATACATAACGAAGACTATTCTCATGCTATTGACATGGCTATCTATATACAAAAAAGTTTAGATATTCCGATCAGTGCAACATTTAATAATATACAAGTTCCCCCGACACAAAAGAATTTAGATCTCTTTATAAAGAATTTCAAACCTATATATGATGCAGGTGTACGTATAGCTACTATACCACATACACACTGGATGGCAACTGGTCAAATAAAACGTGCATTTCCTGAGTTAATGGTTAAGAATACTATTTTACGTGATGTAAGAACTGCAACTGAAATAGTAAATCTTGCTAAAGTTGGGTTTGATTATATCAATTTAGATAGAGACTTAATGCGTGACAGAGATACGCTATTACGCATTAAAGCCGCTAAAGAATGGATTAAGGATAATTTAGGAAAAGAAATTAAAATTAGTTTATTAGCAAATGAAGGGTGTTTAGGTAACTGCCCTATGATGGTAGAACATTTTGAATATAATAATACTAGACAAGGTAACGATCCGCAATACTTTAATGATCCTATAAGTCGAGTAAGTTGTCCTAAATGGGACTTTATAGATCCAGCAGTACATTTAAAAACTTCTGATCTGCCGCCATGGAAAGAAGATTGGGAAGAATTGATTAATGATTGCGGTATTGACGTATTTAAAATGCATGGTAGAGAAGCAGTAAGTAGACTTTTCGAAACCATGACTATAATTAAAAAATGGGACGATAACGAAGAAATATTAATAGAAACATTTAACCAATATTTAGAAGATACAAATTTAAAAGAACGTCCTATTGACGCATGGCGCAAACTTATTAAGAACTGTAAATTTGACTGTTGGGAATGTCAATTTTGCGATAAAATTTACAAAGCAAAAACAGAAATTGATCACAGCGATTTAGTTAAGCATGTAGTTACTTGTGTTGAGTCAAGCGGTATTCCTACAACAAAAGTTGACATACCTGGGCTAACTTCACCTAGAGTACAAACTCTTCTTAACTCTATTGCAAAAGGTGTCGACTCTTATTTAGAAATTGGATCGTATTTAGGAGCAACTCTAAGTTCGGTATTAAAAGACAATATGCTTCTTGCTGTTGCTATCGATAAGTGGGAAGAGCAAATACAGCCAGCTAATGGAAGTACTACTCCTCCTAACTCTTTAGATGAGTTTATTAAAAATGTTGAACCGTATAAAGGCAATAATAGAATTGAAGTAATTAATAATGATATGTTTGCAATTGATACTACAAATATGTCAAATGCATTTAGCATGTTTTTCTACGATGGTCCTCATGATCAAGAATCTACAAAGAATGTAGTTAAACATTATTGGAATACTTTTAAAAACGAAACTGTTTTAATATTTGATGATGCAAATTGGGACGGAGTAGTTAATGGTGCTAGAGAAGGCATTAATGAGTGCGGAGGTTATGTTACATACGAAAAACTAATGCTAAATGATGTTGAAGATATTAGTCAATGGTGGAACGGGTTATATATACTTGTTGTAGCTAAATGATTGAAAACTTTTTCTCTACCCCAATCTATATTCATACTGTTGAAGATACTGACTTATTAGATATTGAAATAGATAATGTAGTGTCTAGTGCTATATTTAAAAATGATTGGCAACCTGATAACGATACAGCTGAAACAACCTTTAGTAATGATATGATGAATATCATACCAACTTTTGATATGAAAGTTACTAATGATGTTATAAAACAACATGTTAAAAACTACTTAGAACAAACTGGGCAACGTTATCAAACTGATAGTATTAATGTAAACAGTTCGTGGCTTAATAAATTTTCTACTGAACAGTTAATTGGATTTCACGAACACGGGTATCAACCAAATGTAGTAAGCGGAGTATATTATCATAAATTTACTCCAGGCAGTGGCGATATACAATTCAAAAGCCCAAATCCGTTTGTAGTATCGTTCCCACATCAGACACCAACTTATACAAATATTGTAAATATAGCAGTAGAGCAAAGCATGCTTTTATTATTTCCAAATTGGCTATTACATAAAGTTATGCCCAACCGGACAACTAATACTAGAATATCATTGGCATTTAATGCTGATTTTAGATACACATATCAGGAATAAAAAATGTTTTTAAATAAAGTACAACACATAATAATCTTTGGCGGCGGAACAAGCGGCTGGCTAACTGCTGCATATATGTCTAGAAATTTACAACGTCCCACTAAAATAACATTAATAGAAGATGTCAGTGCAGGGCCAATCGGAGTTGGTGAAGGAACACAACCTGCCACCGCACACTTTTTAGGTAAATGCGGTATACCACCAAAGCAATGGATGAATACAAGTGATGCTAGTTTTAAGTATGGTGTTGAGCTTGAGGGATGGAATGATGAGCCGTACTTTGTAGATAACGACTCTCCTGATAATACATTAATTGCAGAAGATTATTATATCTCTGATTACTTTATAGGTAAAACAAATAAAGAATTTAAAGACTATCATCCTGCATACCGTCTTGCAAAACAAAACATATGTCAAAAATTTGATGACTACTTAGATGTAAATCATCGTATGGGGCCATTACACTTTGGTGCAGTACATTTTAATGCTCATAATATAATTAAAACTCTTAAAGAAATATTAGGCGACACAATACAACATATTGATGCTAAAATAGACAATATACAAAAAGATCAAAACGGTATAACAGCATTAATAGACTCTAATGGAAATAAGTATTCTGCAGACTTATATATTGATTGTACAGGATTTCAAAGTAGATTACTTGAAAAAGAACTTAATATTCCCTTCCATAGTTATAACGACATACTGCTAAATGATAGTGCAGTAGTTATACCTAAACAATATAAAAATCCAGAAGAAGAATGTTTTCCGTATACAAAAGCAACTACAATGAAAGCAGGTTGGCGCTTTACTATTCCTATTTTTACAAGAGTAGGAAATGGGTATGTATATTCTAGTAAGCATATATCTAAAGAAGACGCTGAAGCAGAGTTGCGTGAGTCAATTGGAGAATACGTAGCTCCTGCAAATCATTTAAAAATGAAATGCGGGTATCACAAAGAAATTGCAGTAAAAAATGTAATTGCAGTTGGACTAAGTGCAGGATTTGTTGAACCGTTAGAAGCAACAGGCATTACGTTTACAACAGGTGCAGTTATGAGCATTGTTGATTTATTGAATAATACTGGAAATATTTGGAATACTGAAACAAAAGGATTTATTAATAGAGGCTTTAGTGAAATGTCAGAAGAAATTCTAGCATTTGTTTGGGCGCACTATTACTTTAGTTCACGTAATGATACACCGTACTGGAAAGAAATACGTGAGCAAAAATTAGAAGAAATGCCAAAGTTTATTAAAGATATATTATCAGCATTTTTGCCTTATCCTCAACGCTTTATGAATTTAACACCAAGTAGTATGTTTAATATTACTCAATGGTTTAGTGTATTACACGCAGGCGGCGCATATAAAGACGTAGAGCCGTACTTAACAGAATCTCAAGAACGATACGGAAAGTATTTTATTGATTGCACTAATGCAAGATTAGATTTAGTTGAAAACATGTTTAAAAATCAATACGAGTACTTAACTGATTGGTATGATAGATGATCCCAACAATCCTACATGCTGGACTTTTTAATTATAATGAAGTTGGTTCAGATAGTAATTTAGATTTATTAAAACAAGAAATATTAGAAAACAGTACAAAGTTTCCTAATAGTTCGTTTAGTAACGACGGTTGCTGGCGGGGTACTCAACAATTACATAATATTAAATTTTTATTAGAGGCAATAGAAACATCAGTAAAAGAACAATTTAAATATTATTCAGATATTGATAATACTTTTGCAATGTATTCTAATCAACAGTTTGACATTCATTACTGGGCAAACGTAAATAATATCGGTTCGAGAAATGTTATGCATGCACACAAGCCTGGAATATTATCCGGAGTGTATTATATACAAGGATCAGGTACAGGTGATCTCCGTATTATGAATCCTGCAAATACATTAGGTGAGTGTAATACAAAAAGTCCATTTACTAGAGACTTTTTCTTTTCACCTAAGGACAAAGATTTAATTATGTGGCCTAGTTGGTTACCGCACGAAGTTGAACCGAATTTATCTAATAAATCTAGAATTAATATTGCATTTGACATAAGGTTTAAAAATGAAAATTGAATTTTTTAGTACTATTGACGGCTTAGCTGAAGCAGTTCCGATCATACCAGCAAAGCAATATAAACCAGACTGGATGAATAGAGCCAGAAACGATTTTAAAAGAAAATTAGATGCAGCCGACGGCAGAATGGATCACATATACCAATGCCCGGGTATTTTTGATTTAGCAAAAACTGGATACATTATTCCAATGTGGCACGATGTTTTAATAGAAACAGATGGCACAGGAAATTATAAATGGACTATCCCTACATCAGATATAGTTGATCTAGCAAGTGGTAAAGACATTATTTCAAGACAACAGACTGGCGTCGAAACATTAATGCCTGTAAAACCTTGGACTGTTGGACCGTTATTAAAGATTAATATGCCGTGGCACATTATTGCTCCTAAAGGTGTAAAGTTTCTAATGATTCCAATACCTTATCCTGATAATTTTGAACTTGAAAGTAGTTCGGGTATATTAGACCCAGGCATAAGTTCTGAAATAAACATACAAGCATACTGTAATGTACCTAAAGGTAAATTTATGATTAAAGCAGGACAACCATTAGCACAGATAATACCATTGTCAGAAAAAATCTTTGACTTGGAAGTGCGTAATGCAACAGAAAAAGATTTAAATTGGGTTACTAAATCTAAATTTTTAATGAATCATACGTTTAAACAAAAACGAACATTAATTAAAGATATATACTATAAGTATTTTGGAAGCAAATCATGATGGAAGAATTTTATACAGACGAACTAGTAATATACACAGTTACTCCGCGGAAAGATAAAGGTGACGAGTACAGTAAACGTAAGATACAAAAAGATCGAAAAAAGTTGTATGAATGGGTAATAGAATTATTAAAAGAAAATGAATTAATTATGGAATATATCGAAGACGACAAATTAGTAACGTCAGTGTGTACAATGAAGTTTAAACACTATGGAATGTTACCAATAGATGAAGTTCCTATCGAAATTGAATCTTACAGAGGCGACGAATTGTTAAGAATGAATCATCTTCCAGTAGTAAGTTTTCCTGGAAAACAAAGGAAACTTATTCATATAGACAATGTACGCAAGTTTATCCTAAAAAATGATAACGTACAAGACATTGCTAATCGATTGTACTATACCAAATATTAATAAATACTATACAAGGAGTATAGTATGTCATCATCACAAGCACCTGTAGTAGACAGAATTAGAATTATCCCACGTCCGACTGACTTTTTAGATCGGAATGTAGGATCAAGCGGCGAGATTTTCTTTAGTAAATCATCAAATACACTTAGAGTGTATAGCGGTAAAGATACTGGTGGTTTTGAAATTGCTCGAAGCGATCTAACTAATGTAACTACAGCACAATTTCAATCTGCTTCGTCTGAAGCAGGAATAGCTCTTGCAGATCTTACAAACATCGATAACACTGTATTTGCTAATAAAATTACAGCAAGCGGGTTTGAAGGCGGCGGCGGAGCAAGTGTAGATGTAGGTGATACAGTACCTACATCACCAGAACAAGGAAATATTTGGTTCAACAGCACTAACGGCCAAATTTATGTATATGTAACTGACACTGATTCTAGTCAATGGATACAACCAAGTTATCCCCTTCCAATATTAGATTGGGCAAACGTACAAAATAAACCTACTATACCAATAAGTTTACTAGACTTAGGAATTTCAGATGGCAGCTCAGGACAAGTTTTAACAACCAACGGTTCAGGAGCGTTTTCATTTACAACTGTAACTGGTGGCGGAGGTGGCGGCGGTGGCACCTCTTATAACCAATCTCTTAATACAACTGACGATGTAGCATTTGACGAAATAACAGCAACAACAATTTCTGCAGATAGCATTACATCAACAGGAGTAGGAACTCCTGGTATAACAAGTGCAAGTAGTATAAATTTAACTGCACCAGATGCAGTAAATGTAAGCAACGATATAAGTGTTGCAGGTGACATTAGTATTACAGGAATAGCTGATCTTGCAGGCACAAGAGAACATGTGCAATTAATAGTAGGAGCAACTGGGGTTGTAACACACGACTTTAGTATATCATCGCTATGGCAACATACATCATCTGCTGCTAATTTTACAGCGGACATCACTAATGTTCCAACAGACGATAATAAATCAATAAGTATTGCTGTAGTAATTACGCAAGGATCAACTCCGTATTTGCCTACAGCACTTCAAGTGGACGGCGTAGCGCAAACAATATTATGGCAAGGCGGATCAGCGCCTAGCGGAACTGCAAGTCAAACTGATATAGTAGGATTTACTTTACTACGATTATCAAGCAGTTGGATTGTCTACGGAAGTTTAAACACTTATGCATAATTTAAAAGGTACACAATATGGCAATTAATTATCCAGCATCACCCGGGTTAAACGAGGTATTTACTGTCGGTAATACAACGTGGCAATGGGACGGAACTGCTTGGAATGTAACGTCTTCAGCAGCCGGCGCAAATATCTTTGCAACAATCCAAGGTGACACAGGTCAAACAACCGCAGACGGAGTTGCTGACACATTAACATTAGCAGGCGGCACAAATATTGCAACTAGTGTTGTTGACGATATTGTTACATTTAATTTTACAGGCGAAGCAGGCGGCGGCGCAGGCGATGTATTTAAGAATATAGTATCAGATGACGGTACAGCAGTAGCAAGCGGTGAGGACGATACTTTAAATATTTTAGGCGGTACTAATATCTCTACAGAGATATCAACAGACACTTCTAATCTTACTGTAAATATGGATGCATTTGGAATTGACTTTTTAAGTGATGTTGATACTTCTAGCAGTGTTCCAACAAGTGGACAGGTGCTAAAATGGAACGGAACTAATTGGGCACCTGGAGCAGACGCTACATCTGGAGGCGGCGGTACTGACGCTGATACACTTGACGGCTTTGATAGTACATACTTTTTAGATTACAATAACTTTAGTAACACTCCAGCCATTGCTACATTAACGGACTTTAGTGTAGGCAATGAACTTACAGCTAGTGGTAACGGCGCTATTGGATACGACAACACAACAGGTGTTTTTAGATACACTCCGCCTACAGCAGCAGGAATTGGTGCTTTGGTAAGTGTAGCAATAGATAATATTACTGATATAGCAATTACATCAGTAGGAGACAATGATCTCCTAGCATATGATAACGCATCTAGTTCATGGATAAACCAAACACCAGTAGAAGCAGGATTTGCAACAGTAGCAACAAGCGGGCTTTATACTGATTTATCTAGTACGCCTACTATACCTACTGACCTAGGAGATCTTACAGATACAGGCAGTATTATACCTGCTGACTTAACTGACTTAGGTATTGCTGATGGATCAAACAATCAAGTACTTGGCACAGATGGGTTTGGAAACTTTACTTTTAGGACTGTGTCTGCTGGCGGAGCAACACAAAATTTATTTGAAACAGTATCCGGTGACACTGGGTCAACAACTGCAAATTCAGCAACTGATACATTAACAGTTGCTGGCGGTGCTGGTATTACAACAGCAGTATCTGGTGATACGATTACTGTAAGTTACAATGGAGCATCTGGTGTAACTGATTTTGATCAGTTAGGAGATGCACAAACTGCCAACTTAGCAACTATTGACGAATTTGTTGTACGAAGCGGAATGCATTTTGAAGTAGATAATATTGGTGCAACTGCTTATACATTTAATCCTTTATACACTGGAAGCAATCCATCAATTTTTGTTATCAGCGGAATGCAAATCAGTTTTAAACTTAATGTAGGCGGACATCCGTTTGAAATCCTAGACGGCACTTTGACTCCGATTACTACTAATTTATTACACATTGCAGAAGATGGTACTCCTAGTGCAGATACAAGCGCACAAGCACAAGATGGCGGAACATTAATATGGAGTATACCGGAAAGTACTAGTGGTACATTTGCATATCAATGTACACTACATCCGGCAATGGTTGGATCTATTACTGTAAAAAGACTATCGTCGCTTTAACAGACTATTAAGTTTACTACGCAAATCCATTGTTTTCATTGCAGATTCTCTTGCTACGCCAGGAGTTACCGGACCGTTTGTTCCTAAAAAAGATCCGTCAATAATTTCATATTCGTTTTTTAATTCTTGTAACAAGTTTGCTGCCGAGTTTTTAACGTGAATATTTTTTATTTGTTTAATAGCTGCATCAAACTTTTTTAACTCTTTTTGGACTTTGTTGTTTTCTTGTAACTTTGGAAACATATTAATCTCCAATATTCTGCGAAGGTATAACACAGCATGTGTCATTATCTTTTTCTGGAGTACTTACTTCTGCAATACTTCCGTCACTAGTGAGAGATTCAATACTAACAGGAGTTAACGGATCAACATGGAATACACTACCTTCTTTTACTTGTTTTTCGTAGAGTTTACCGTCAGCAGTATCTATCCATCTAATTCTAAAATCGCCTGAATTTATAAACCATGATTTTTGTCTTTCTTTATGAAATGCTAAATCAGTTTTTATCGGTCTATTAAAGATAAGTATTTTTCCTGAATAATTTTCAGTAGTTGCCCAGCATATTTCATAGCCATAAGTAGTTTCTTTAATATTATCCATTATTTTTCTCTAATAAGTTTATTACATCTATAACAGTTTTAAGTTTAGATTGTATTGTTTTGTTTTGTAAAGTATTACGTAGCCCGTGGTGTAAGCTCTTAGGCCACTTTCCTAATTCAACCCACGCATAACCAGTGTGTTCGTCATTTAGATTAGGTAAAAATTCTTGTTCGACTATTCCGAGATATGTATGAAAATGGAAGGCGTTATCATTACTGACAAAACTTTCTAACGGTATTGTTTTAACAACATCAACGTTGCCAATTTCTTCTTGTATTTCACGTTGTAATGCAGACCAAGGAGTCTCTCCGAGCTCACTAGTACCACCTACTAATCCCCAAAGATCTTTGTGCTTGCCTTTAGCACGATGCAAAAATAAAAATCGTTTAGTGTTAAGTGCATATAGTAATGCACCACTACAAATAATGTCCTTCATATAATTAGTTATAGAAAAATATGTAGGTTAGGCATCTAATATGAATGTCCATGTTCCGGGATAATACTCACCTTCGTAAGACCTTACCCAGTATTTGTTAGCATTATCCCATTTATATTGTATACCAGATGTAAGATTACTTGTATAGATAGTTGTACTGTCGTCAACATTACTATCAAATATTATATGCCATCTAGATCCGTCCCATTCTACAATATCATTTTCTTGTGCTACAAAGTCAGTACCGTCTGTATTTTTCCAAGCATCTGCACCGTCTTGATTGTCATCGTCGCCGATGGCTCCAAGTAATAATATTCTTATACCTACTGATTTGTCTTGATTAGGATCAAAACGTAACGGATCAATTATATAATCAATACTAGCTCTATCTCCAGTAGGCCCGGTAATAACAGTATCGTTAGGTAATGTGTCGTTGTCAAAGTTAATAGATAATTTTGTATTATCTAAAGCATTTATTGTAATTGTGCCAATTACATAATTATCTGAGTCATCTGTTTTTAGATATATTTTACTTACATCTGCTGTATATGTACCTGGAATAGTGTCTAATAGTTCAGTAAATGTAACTTCTCCTGATGTACCTCTATATACTACTTCTGCTTCACTACCGATGACATTTAATCCGTAATTACGATATGTTGAGCTAGATGTTAGACCTGCCCATCTATACTCTGCACTGATATCCATAACACCAGTCCCGTCATTAGGAAATTGTCCGTCATCAACAATTCTTTCTTCTTCACCGTCTTCGCCTACTTCTGTTCTTGTTGATTCAAATATAGGTTCAACACCATCTAGCGTTAATCCTAAATTAATACTTCCAGTGTCTTCGTTGAATATACTTGTAATAATATTTGTAACCACGCCAAGGCGTTTTACTTTTGCAGGAGGAGTTAGATATATAGGAGTACTAAATTGCATGTTTGCAACATCAATTTCGGAGTCGACTCCTACAGGAATACTACGACTACTAAAGGTTACATTGTCTAAATTTACAACGCTTAAACTAGTCCAGTCAAGATAATTGTCTGTTGTTTGTATTTCAAAGCTAGGATTAAACAGTACAAGTATTTGTTCTAATATCTGTAATTTTTGTTCGGTATTACTTGCCCATATATCAGCTTGTAATCTTAGTGTATAAGGACTTGGCATCAATCTTTCAACAGTATAGTTTTTACCTTGTGTATTTAAATATTCTTCATTTGTAGAATCATATGCCCGTTCTCTAACACTTATTTTGTTTACAAAACTACTATCACCTGTTCTTTCGCGATCCATTTCTAAACCAGTTACATATACTGCAATTCTTGGCACACTAGGAATTTTATTTTCACTATTGTCTCGAATAATATTAGCTACTTGTCTAGTTAAGTCTCCGTACATTACAGGTATTTGTGTAAGATTATTATGTGAATCACTTACATTGAAATTACTTAATAAACGCACCATTTGAGTAATATAGCGTCTAATTTGTCCATCATAAAAATATTGCATTATACATCATCCGCCTTAGGCCTAAGTGCTTTACTAAGAGATTGTCTTTCTTGTACAGCTTCGCCACCGATATTATTTGTTTTAACATTATTGATAAATTTTCCTTTAAGTGTTTGTCGATTTACGCCGTTAGTCATTGTCATGCGTACATCGTCACCTACTTTCATCCATCTAGATCCGTCATATTTAAATAGTCTATTAGGCAGATAATCAGTCCTTAAAAAATAATCGTCTTTTTCGTTAATATTAGGAAAAGAAGTACCACTACCAAATGCTGTACCATTAGGAGGAGAATCACCAGACACCAAATATCCTGCATAACCTGATCTGTCTGGCCTACTGGCATTTGGATCTTCTACAGTATCAACTTGTGTTCTTCCGTTTTCGTCTACAGCAAGAGTATAATAATGAGAAATATCAAATCCGCTTTCCGGAGCGTCTGCTTCTGCTTCTGAAAGTACAGCATTGTTTATTTGCATTTCATTTTCGTATGTACTTAAAAGATCTCTCAAAGTATTCTCAGTATATTCGCCCCAATTAAAAACATCAGTAGGAGTATTACCAATAGTTTGAGCCGTTGCTTTATACAATTTTCCTTTATATTTTACAACTTGCCCAATTTCGTATGTTATGCTACTATCGTAATCACCTATAAAAATATCATCATCTTCAGGACGTACTAACACATCTGCAAATTCTTGCGAGTCAACTAACTGTTTTAATTTAAGTCTATATAAGTGAGGATACCATGTAGGAGAAAAACCTTCTGCTGCACGATTAACATCTTCTACTACATAGTATCTTTTCAAACTTGTAGCAAAATCATTTTCGGCATGTTCGTCTAGTAAGTGCGGCAATTCAATAACATCGCCGCTCATAATTTTTCTTCCAAGAGCAGCAACACTTCTTGTAATATGAATAGTCATAAACAGTGTATCATTACTTAAAAATAACCCAAATTGACTTAAATCAAAATCAATATCCTGTACATTATAGACACAACGTATTGTGTATATGTCTGGATCGTATTTTCGGTCTCTATTTTCTAAGAAAAGTATGTCTTGTATTTGGGTGTGATCTTTTACAGATTCACCGTCATCAGTACCTATGTACTTGTGTATATTCACATCAGTACCGCCGATGGTAAACATTTCATAGACTCTATTGTCCATAAACTTGTAATCATTTCCCCTTTGGGGTTTATATAAACTTAATCTTGGCATATACATATTTATCGTAACGATAGCAACTACGATAAATACTATACGGAGAACATCACATGGCAAATTTACAAACACAAAAACAAGAAATATTTGATTACGTTAATGCATTCTTAGGCGGAGGAATGGTCGATGTTGAACTTGATCCTATCCACTATGACACAGCATTGACCAAGGCACTTACACGTTTTAGACAACGCAGTGATGCAAGTGTAGAAGAAAGTTACTTATTTCTAGATTTAGTTGAAGATCAAAACGATTATATATTACCAAGTGAAGTGATGGAAATCCGTAAAGTCTATCGTAGAAGTATTGGTTCACGTACAGGCGGTGGAGACGGCGGAAGTTTACACGAACCGTTTAACCTTGCTTATACAAACACATACCTTTTAAGTGGATCAAGTCAAATGGGCGGGCTTGCTACGTATGAAATGTTTGCAGGGTATCAAGAATTAGTAGGACGTATGTTCGGCGCATTTATAGAGTTTACTTGGAATAACACTACTAAAAAATTAACTATATTACAGCGTCCAAGAGCAAACGAAAATGTATTATTATACGCTTACAACTATCGTCCTGATTCAGAATTACTAAACGACTATCTTGCGAAACAATGGATTAAAGATTATACACTAGCAGGTTGTAAATATATGCTAGGCGAAGCACGTTCAAAGTTTGCTACTATTGCAGGACCACAAGGCGGTACAAGTCTTAATGGTGATTCACTAAAAGCTGAAGCTCAGCAAGAGATGGATAAGTTAGAACTAGAAGTTAGTCAAGCAGTACCGGGCGGAACTGGCTACGGTTTCTTAATTGGATAAAAAAATACTTGACAAATAACTAAAAATAGCATATACTGTAAAGACATTGGAGATATATGCATGTTACCTAAACTATTAGTTATTGGACACGGCCGCCACGGCAAAGATACTGTATGCGAAATTTTACGTGATAAATTTGGATACACATTTGAATCAAGCAGTCAATTCTGCTCTAAACTTTTTATCTATAATGATTTAAAAGACAAGTACAATTATACTACCGAAGAAGAATGCTATGCAGATAGGCATAATCACCGAGCAGAGTGGTATAATGCTATTTGTGATTATAATAAGGGCGATGCTGCTCGGTTAGGACGAGCAATGTTTAACGAGTTTGACATATATTGTGGACTACGTAATAAGCGTGAATTCTTTGCAATGCAAAACACAGGTGTGTTTGACTACTGTATTTGGGTTGACAGATCAGATCATCTACCTCCTGAATCAAAAGATAGTATGAGTTTAGAACAATGGATGTCGGACTATACTATTGACAACAATGGCGATATTGATGAATTAGAATTTAATGTGTGTAGCCTAATAGATCATATAGAATTTAAAGATCGGGGATTAGGTCACCTTGACGCCAACGGACTTCCTCATCCTGTAGGACTCTTTGACAGTTAGCACAAATAGTTTTTAAATTACTAGGACGACAATTATCTAATCTGCCGTCTATGTGATAAACATCAAACTGTTTTTCGTTTCTACTACTGAATCCGCATTTCTCACATTTAGACTTTTTAATATAACCATTCTCTTGCCATCGAGGAATACCTTTGGCTCCTCCGCCTGTACGGCAACAACTTTCGCACATACTTCGGTAGAATGTTCTATTATCTTTGTGATAGTTGATCGCAGAAGGTTTTTTCTTACATTTTTTACATAATGGACGCATACTCATATTTAGCTGCCCTTTTCGGTCCCTTTTTCAGGGTGTTTATCAAGGGGTTTTGTTTAGTATACGCTAAATACTACTAACAACAACCCATATAGGAGAACACAAATGGCTTTAGTATCACCAGGAGTACAGGTTAGTGTAATTGATGAAAGTTTTTACACGCCGGCCGAACCAGGCACTGTACCAATGATTTTTGTAGCTTCTGCAAGTAATAAAATTAACGGCAGCGGCACAGGCACAGCACCAGGAACACTGGCAGCAAACGCAGGTAAACCATACTTGCTTACATCACAAAGAGAGTTAGCAGAAACGTTCGGAGACCCAACGTTCTATACAGACGCTAATAACAACCCAGTACACGGCGGCGAACTAAACGAATACGGTTTACAAGCAGCATATTCTATATTAGGAATAAGCAGCAGAGTATATGTAACTAGAGCCGATGTTGACTTGGGAGCAATTAATCCACAAGCAGACGAACCAACTGCTAATCCAGTATCTGGCACTTATTGGCTAGACACTGACGCTAGTAACTATGGCATTTTTGCATGGAACGGCTCAGCAGCAGGAACAACAGGCGGACAGTCATTTAGTGTACAACAACCTATTGTAATTACCGAAGCTTCAAGAATTGACGGAAACGGATTTCCTAAGCAAAGCGAAGGCGCAGTAGGCAGTTATGCAATTAAAGCAACAACTGATTTGCTAAAAGCATATTATAGAGTTGACGCAGCAACAGCAACAAGATTAGGAATTTCAAATCAATGGGTTGAGTTAGGTTCTACAAATTGGAAAGCTAGTTGGTCTGTAGTATCTGGTACAGTAAGTTCACCAAGTGTTTCAAATTCAAATGGTGCATCACTTACAATCCAACCAGGAAGCGGAGCAGTTGTTACAATTGCAGAAGCAGATACACTTGGTGATATTGTAACAGGTGGTAATACTGCACTAGCTGGTACAGGAATTAGTTTACAAGTTGTTGATAACAAGATTGCTATTTTTAATGACGGTTCAAGTGACGAAGTAGCTAACGTAGCAGACAGTGCTGGTTTAGGCGCAATACTTGGTATTACAGCTGGAGCATATAGATCACCAGAACTACAAATTAGCAAGCACACATCTGTTCCGCTATTTAAGACAGCAGAAGAAAATCGTCCAACAGGCAGTGTATGGGTTAAAACTACTGAACCAAATTTAGGCGCACGTTGGAGATTTAAAGTATGGAATGATGAAACAGAATTATTTGACGATGTTAATGCATCTTTACATTCAGATCATGCTACAGCATTATATAACTTAGATAGAACTGGCGGCGGATTTAATCTACCAGCAGGAACATCTTATGTAAAAACAAATGTTACAGAAGTAGGTGAGCCACTAGCAAGCTTCCGAATTTATACACGTTCTAAAAATGGTGCAACATCAATTACTGGGCAACCAAGAATTGCAGGATCATTTGGAAACGGCACAGTATACAGTGTAACAATTTCAGAATCAGATGCAGGAGCAACTGCATTTAATACAGGCATTGCAGTATCATTTAGTGGTACAGGTTCTGTATCCGATACTGAACTATTTGCAGGTGCAATTAACGGCGCAGGATTTGAAAATGTAAGTGCTGTAGTTGATTCACAAAATAGAATTGTAATTTCACATGCACAAGGCGGTGAAATTAGATTTACAGCTGATACAAATTCTACTATGTCCGATGCTGGATTTAGCGAATTTGTTGCAAACAGCCCAAGTACAACAGCACACTTATACACAGACGAAACTAGTGTATTAACTGCAAGTAACTGGAAAAAATCTACATTTACAGCAAGTGGCACAGCACCAGCAGCATTAGCAGCTGACGGCGCATTGTGGTACAGTTCAGTTGTTGACGAAGTTGACATGTTGGTACACAACGGTACTACATGGGTAGGCTATAAGACATTGTATCCAAGTACAGATGCTAATGGTCCATTAGTAAGTGCAACAGAACCAACTAGACAATCAGATGGCGCAACTAACTTACAAGATAACGATTTATGGATTGACACAAGTAACCTTGAAAATTATCCAACTGTATATCGTTATTCAAACGCAAGTTGGGTATTAGTTGACTCAGGTGACCAAACTACTGAAGACGGTGTACTGTTTGCAGATGCACGTTATGGTACATCAGGCGGTACAGCTACAGTTGCTCCAGTAGGTACAATTGTAGATCTACTTTCAAGCGATTACTTAGATCCAGATGCTCCAGACCCAGCACTATATCCAAAAGGTATGTTGCTATGGAACTTACGCAGAAGCGGATTTAACGTTAAGCGTTTTGAGCGTGATTACATTGACTTAACAGGTGAAAATGGTCGTGCAGGTGACGTAAGTATGTCAGCATACTACCCACACCGTTGGGTTACAGAGTCTCCTAACCAAGCAGATGGCGCAGGAAGCTTTGGACGTAAAGCACAGCGTAGTGTAGTAGTTAAAGCATTACAAGGAATGTTAAACAGTAATGATGATATTAGAGATGACGAATCACGTATCTTTAATGTAATGGCAACACCAGGTTATCCAGAACTAATTGGTGAAATGGTAAGCCTAAACTACGATCGTGGACTAAGTGCATTTATCGTAGGTGACAGTCCAATGAGACTAACACCAGATGCTACTTCACTTAATGAGTGGGGACAAAACATTCGCAAAGCAGTTGAAGATAACGACGATGGTTTAGTTAGCTTTGATGAGTACATGGGTGTTTACTACCCAGCAGGCTTTACAAGTGATAACGTAGGTAACAATGTTGTTGTTCCTGCAAGTCATATGGCACTACGTACTATTGCACTAAGCGATCAAGTTAGCTATCCATGGTTTGCACCAGCAGGTACAAGACGTGGCGGAGTAACTAATGCAACTGCAACAGGTTACATTAGTAATGAAGGCGAATTTGTAAGTGTTGCATTAAACGAAGGACAGCGTGATACGCTTTATTCAAATGCAGTTAACCCAATTACATTCTTAAACGGCAGTGGATTAGTTGTATTTGGTCAAAAGACTCGTGCAAGAAATGCAAGTGCGCTAGACAGAATCAACGTAGCACGTTTGGTTATCTACATGCGCTCACAGCTAAACAAACTAGCTAAGCCTTACTTGTTTGAACCAAATGATAAGATCACACGTGATCAAATTAAGAATGCAGCAGAAAGTTTGTGTTTAGAGCTAGTTGGACAAAGAGCATTATACGACTACCTAGTTGTGTGTGACGAGTCAAACAATACACCGTCTAGAATTGATCGTAATGAACTTTATCTAGACATTGCAATTGAACCAGTCAAAGCAGTAGAATTTATTTACATTCCACTACGTTTGAAAAATACAGGAGAAATTGCAGGGCTAGGCTAAAAAAATAAGCCCCTGAAATATGGGGCTTAAATTTGCTAAATACTTGTAACAGGAGAAAATATAAATGGCAATCTCAACATTATCAAAAATCACAGTACCACTAGCAAGCGATCAAAGTGCAAATAACCAAGGCTTACTAATGCCTAAATTGCAATATCGCTTTAGAGTTTCGCTAGAAAACTTTGGTGTAAGTGCTGACACAACAGAAATTACAAAACAAGTAGTTGATGTATCAAGACCGAATGTAACGTTTGAAGAAATTACTTTAGATGTTTACAACTCAAGAAGCTATCTAGCAGGTAAGCATACTTGGGAACCAATCACATTAAACGTTAGAGATGACGTAAACGGTAACGTAACAAAACTAGTTGGCGAACAGCTACAGAAGCAATTCGACTTTTTCGAACAGTCAAGTGCAGCATCTGGTATTGATTACAAATTTACATCACGTATTGAAATCTTAGACGGTGGTAACGGAGCAAATGAAGTAGGTGTATTAGAAACTTGGGAATTATACGGTTGTATGCTACAAAGTGCAAACTATAATACACTAAACTATGCAACTAACGATGCTGTTACAATTTCGTTAAACATACGTTATGATAATGCTATTCAGTCACCACAAGGTACAGGAGTTGGTACAGCAATTGGGCGTACAGTTAATACTCTAGTAACAGGCGGCGGTGGCGCAACTTAATTTAATCTAAAATAGATTGCCGATATTTAAGGGAGCTTTATGCTCCCTTTTTTATTATGTATGTACTTAACTATATAAGATAAATACTTTTATGAAACTTAATGGATTTTTAGATAACTTTTTTAATGCAGCACTTAACCCTAGAGGCAATGTTGGTGACTTCCAGCATGCTCAAAGACTTTATGTAGACGATGCATTTAGACTAGCACCTAAAGTAAAATTTCTTTATTTTGTAAATTTTACTTTTAACCCTCTTGTATTACAACAATTTCCTAAACTGTCAAACAATCATACAGCTGAGTTAAACATGTTAGTTAAACAAGTTGACTTACCGCAGTATACCGCAGAAGTTTCTACAAAAAATCAATATAATCGAAAAAAGAATGTACAAACAAGAGTAGACTATCAACCTATACAACTAAGAATGCACGACGACAATCTTGGGTTGACTACTATGCTGATGGAAGCGTACTATCGATATTACTTTAACGATTCAAATATAACAACAATTGAAGACAGTTATCATCCAAGAGGCACGTACCAAGAAGTAACAAACGGATTAAGATACGGGTTAGATAATAGTAGACGTTTTCCGTTCTTTAAAGATATAAAATTGTATCAATTTGCTAGACACGAATATACAGAATATACATTAGTAAATCCTATGATTTCACAATGGGGTCATGATACTATGAATCAAAGCGAGACAACTGGCATTGCTGAAAATGCTATGACTCTTGTATACGAAAATGTATTGTATGATAGAGGTGCAGTTGGCGAAGACAGTCCTGCAACATTTGCTACTACTCACTATGATAAATCGCCAAGTCCGTTAGGTGTAGGCGGCGGCGGAGTAAACAGTTTGTTTGGTGACGGTGGAGTATTAGGTGGCATTGGAAGTATACTAGGCGATATTAACAGCGGCAACTTTGGATTAGGTACAATTATTAAAGGAGTTAACGTTTTCAAAAATGCTAAGAATCTTAGCAAAGACTCAATTAAAAACGAAGGACTCAGTTTACTAGAAGGCGCAGCCATTAATGCTTTAAATAATACTGTTAACGGTGTACCTGGAACAAAATTTCCAAAAGCTTCAGGTTCAGGTGGAGCGTTAAGTACAACTAAAGCAACTCAAGCAGCATCCCAAGCTTCGGAAGAAACAACTAAAGCAAAGGTAGACGCTGCAAAAGCTGCAAATAATATCGGAGGACCATAACATGGCTACTAATAACACAGGAAACTTACCTATAGATAAAAACGCTATAGCTGACGGTAGTGTAAAACAAGTATTCGATGCTTACTATGACCAACCTTTAGAATTCTCAGCAAACGAGGTTGATAGTACAATAGGATTTTTTCTCAAAAGAGGCTTTGATGAATCAGCTGCACGTAGTACCGGAAGTGCTTTACTAAGACAAGCAAAAATAGACAATGTACCAATTTTTAAAGTTTTAGATACTTTAAAAGGCCTAAACGAAGTACAGCTTAGTGCTGTAGTAACCGAAGTACTAAATTACACAAGACAAAAAACTAGTACTTTAGGGTTTACTGTTCCGCAACCTGAGAATCTTGTAGAGACAAGGAATATAATTGCTTGAGTGTAGAAAGAGAATACATAGTTGTTGTACATCGAGGCATAGACTTACAAGAGTTTGATGCTGAGCTATCAGCATCAACTGGGTCTAACGCAATACCTAATCGTAGTGTTGATATAGCAAATCCACGTGAAGGGTCTAAACGTATGACTCACTGGATGCTAACTGACGAAGAAGCTCAAGTATTAGCAGACGATCCTAGAGTACTATCAGTAGAAATACCACCAGATCAAAGAGACGACATTGAACTTATTAGTAATGCATCTCAGTCAAGCAACTTTTATAGAGTATATAGAGGTAGTCAAAATCGAGATCCAAACTCAGTTAATTGGGGATTAAGACGTTGTATTGAAGCAACAAATCCTTACACAACATTTAATCAAATACTAGGAAATTACGATTACGCACTAGACGGAACAGGTGTAGATGTAGTAATACAAGACAGCGGTATTGATCCTAATCATCCTGAATGGGAAGACAGAAGCGGCGTTAGCAGATTACAGCAAATAAATTGGTATCAAGAAGCAGTGTTAGGTTCACCAGTACAACAGTCTCCAAATCATTATAGAGATGCTGATGGCCACGGAACACATTGCGCAGGTATAGCGGCAGGTAAAACATACGGTTGGGCAAAAGGCGCACACATTTATTCTCAAAAGTTAGCAGGCCTAGAAACATTGTCAGGAAGTGACGGTACTGGTATTCCTATAGCATCTGCTTTTGATTTAATTAGAAGATGGCATATTTTTAAAGGGAACAGTAGACCTACAGTAGTTAATATGAGCTGGGGATATGGATCAACACAAACATTACAACCAATAAATGGAGTTTATAGAGGTACAGCATGGACATACGGAGTCGACTACACTGATAGAGACGAACTATGGGCTGCAACTGGTGTAAGTAGAGAGTTTTTTGGCAGTGTTAGAATACCTGTAAGAATAGCATCAGCAGATGCAGAAATTGAAGACATGATAGATGCAGGAATACACGTTTGTATTGCAGCAGGTAATAATAGATTTAAAGCAGATGTAATCGGCGGACTAGATTACGATAATACAGTAAATTTTGGCAGCAGCAATTATGAATATCATAGAGGAAGTTCGCCATATAGCGACGAAGCATTTATGGTAGGCAATCTTGCAGGATCTGCTTCTACATCATCAGACGTTGTATCTAGTAGCACTACAAGAGGCCCTGGCGTAAACATTTATGCACCCGGCGATCAAATAATGAGTGCGTCAAGTACACTTGCAGACGCCGCTTATACAACATATGATTATCCGGAAGATGATACATACCAAATTATGAGTATAGGTGGCACAAGTATGGCATCGCCACAAGTTGCAGGTGTATGTGCATTGCACTTACAATCTCAACCTAATCTTACTCCTGCACAACTACAAAGTAAAATGGTTGCTGATAGTAAAGCAACAATAGATAATACTGGATCTGATACAGATTATGCTAATTACGAAACATCTTTACTCGGATCACCTAACAGAATGCTTTACAGCAGATACGGTGTTACTGATCCTGTAACAACTACCGGAGCAATAAATGTTACTGGAATAACAGGCACAAGCAAACAAATTGATTTTGGTGAAACATTATTAACAGACACAAATTTTTCAATAGAAGTTGGTGGACAAACATATGTTACTGCTGTTAATATTCCTTGGAGCACTAGAACAAATCCGGCTAGAAAGCCTGTATGTTTGGCATTCCATGGCGCAGGTGGCGACGAAACAGGATTCTTATCATCAATATCTGCTGTATTATATGATCATATTGTAGTCAGTGTATCAGTAGACGGTCAAAATACTTGGAATATATCAAACGAGCCAAATAACGGCCAAGACATAGAAGCAATAAAACAAATTATAGCAAAAGTAAAATTATATACAAACGTTGATACCGATCGTATTAGGATACTTGGGTTGTCAAATGGTGGAGCTCTTGCGTTACGAGCAGCAGTTGAAATAGACGATGCGTCTATTGATGTAGTTTGTTGTATAATTAGTCAAACTAACACTGATCAATATCGAAATAGTAATTTTTATTATCCTAGCGACGAAACATTAACAGGTGATGCTTATGCAAACGATGGATACGACACTGTGCAAGATTCGATGACACAACGTAAAATATTGCAATTAAACGGTAGGAGTGATACTGTTGTACCATACAACGGCGGAGATTTTGCAGGAATGACTTTCTTAAGTGCAGCAGATAGTGCTTATGCATTAGCACAAAGTCAAGGCTATACAGGAGCTCAGTTAACAGGCTCTGCATACGGAGCAACTAGTACTATTGTCGACTATGGTAATGTAATATTTTTAAATGATGATGCAGGCCATCAATTTTCTCCAGATATGGCAAGGTTAGTAGGAAAATATTTCGAGTCTAATTTTGATATTACATATTAACAGGATAGATGTATGCCGCGATTTGCACAGGGAAAATTTAAACTAAAAAATCCAGACAAGTATATGGGAAACAAAACACCTACTTACAGAAGTAGTTGGGAGTTTGCATTTATGAGATTTTGTGACGAACATCCTAGTGTGTTACAATGGGCAAGTGAAGCAGTAAAAATTCCATATAGAAATCCGCTTACAGGTAAACAAACAATATATGTACCTGACTTCTTTATTGCTTATGCAGGCAGAGATAAAAAACAGCGTGTAGAACTAATCGAAGTCAAGCCAGAAAATCAAACTGTAAAAGAAAAATTAGGACGTAGTCGTGCAAATCAAGCACATTGGATTATTAATCAAGCAAAGTGGGAAGCAGCTAGAGCATGGTGTAAACAAAAAGGTATATTCTTTCGTATAGTTAATGAAGGAGATATTTTCCACCAGGGAAAGAAAAGATAAATAATAGTAGCATATAATGATTGTAACTGATAAAAAAATTATTAAAAAGCGGACAAAAATTTGTAAGTCTTGTGAACATCTTACAGCACTAGGATCTACCTGTAATGTATGTGTTTGCCCAATATTTACAAAAGTAAGAAAAAAGAATACAAGATGCCCTATAGGAAAATGGGAGGCAGTTAAATGACTAAGAAATTAGAAGAACTTTTAGATCTTCCAGATGCAAAAGAGATCATTAAAAACGCTGAGACACAAGAAAACGAGCAAAAGTCACATGACCTTGCTCGACAAGAAGATACTATGCGTGATATTGCAGAGTTTGATAAAATTGCAAGTGCATTACCTAGTGTAAAAGGTCTTGGTCAAAAAGCCGATGACGAGTTAAATGAAATTGCACAAAAAGCAATGACTGCATATGACGATTTAATGGACTTAGGAATGAATGTTGAAAGCCGTTATAGTGGGCGTGTATTTGAAGTTGCAGGCGGCATGTTAAAAACTAGTTTAGATGCTAAAGTTGCAAAGTTAGATAAAAAACTAAAAATGATCGACTTACAACTTAAAAAAGAAAAAATGGATAAAGATAGTTCCCCCGGCGATGGCGATATTGTTAATGGCGAAGGTTATGTTGTTACTGATAGAAATAGCTTATTGGAGCGCCTAAAAGGACTTGATAAGGATAAATAATATATAATAGGATATTAAGCAATGAGATCATTTACAGATATATTAACTGAAGCTAAGAAAACATACGAATTTAAAATAGGCGTTGCCGGCGAATTACCTGAAGGGTTCGCTGACGAATTAAAAACTACTATGAATAAGTTTAGTATTGTTAATATTAGTACAGGTAAGAAAACACCAATACAGGAACGTCCATTAGACTTCCCACAATTACAAAATATGGAAGTTACATATTTCGAAGCAGAAGTTAATTATCCTACAACTAGCCAAGTACTACAAGAGTATGTAGGTAAGTGTTGCGGTATTGACCAAGCGTATATTATTGTACGTAATATGAATGACCCAAGAGAAGATTATCAAGCACCTAAAGATGAAGAAGCATATGAAACATTGCTTACAAAAGAAGACTTAGGTGGTGAAGAAGCACAGCAGGACGTAGCAGGTAGTAGAGTTATGGATTTGTTGAAAGAGTTAGAAGTAGCTAAAAAAGAACGTGAGCACGATCCAGCTGCCGCAGCACCAAGTGGTGATAGCAAGGATATCGGCGACAACGAAAATACCAAAGCGGTAGTAGGAGGTTAACCCCATGAATATGAAGAAGCTTTTAGAATCAATGCAGGAAATAGATGAGTGTGGGATGGACGAAGCTCCAATGCCAGCTCCAAGTATGGCGCCACCGGCTATGCCACAAAATGACGGCGAACCTGTAAGAATGAATGTAAATTTAAGTGCATCAGGCGCAGAGCATGTTGCTGACTTAATGGATATGATGAAAAACGCAGGTGTTGGTGATTCAAAACCTGTTGGTAAAGAACAGTTACCTATGCGTATGGATATGGAACGTTTAAAAGGAATTATGGACGAGCCAGGTGACGAAGATCCAAACGAAGAATTAGAACCAGTTGATGAGATTGATACTGAAGAAGGTTACGACAACGAACCGGATGAAAGATACGGTGACATGAGTGATGCTATTCCAGACGGTAATGATTTAAATCGCAAAAAGAAATCATATGTAAAAGCACAAGACGGTGATAATGCAATGGCATTAGAAAATATTAAAGCATCGTTATATGCACAACTTGCTGAAAAGAAAAAGCCAGATGCTGATGGCGATGGTGTTCCAGACTGGGCAGACAAGAAACCAGGCGAAGATGATAACGCAGGAAAGTCAAAAGGTAGCAAGCCTAAAAAAGGTGAAGTACCTCCACAGTTCCAAAAAGCCAAATAACTAGGTAAGGGCGGTCCAATCAAATAGCACCCACGGGTGCTATTTTTTTGGGTAAATAATGTTATGGCAGCATCATTAGACGGCGTCTTAATTAAGAAAGCCAATAAACAAGAAACATATACAAACGAACAAGTTGAAGAACTTCTAAAGTGCATGGATCCCGATGAAGGATACTTACACTTTGCAAGATCATTTGCATTTATTCAGCATCCTGTAAAAGGCAAATTGTTGTTTGATCCTTACGAGTATCAGCTACGTTTGATGCATAGTTACCACAACTATCGCTTTAATATTAACATGATGCCTAGACAAACAGGTAAAACTACATGTGCTAGTATCTACCTTGCTTGGTACGCAATGTTTAAACCTGACCAAACTATTCTTGTAGCAGCACACAAATATACAGGTGCGCAAGAGATTATGTCACGCATACGCTTTGTATACGAAAGTTGTCCTGATCATATTAGAGCAGGAGTTGTAAGTTACAATAAACAATCAATTGAATTTGAAAATGGATCACGTATTGTAGCACAGACTACAACAGGTAATACAGGACGTGGTATGAGTATTTCATTACTATACTGTGACGAGTTTGCGTTTGTTATGCCTAATATTGCCGAAGAGTTTTGGACTTCAATATCACCTACACTAGCAACAGGTGGTCGTGCTATTATTACAAGCACCCCCAATAGTGACGAAGATACTTTTGCTACTATTTGGAAACAAGCAGAAGAGAAGTTTGACGCACACGGCAATGAAACTGAAGTAGGGTCAAATGGTTTCCATAGTTATGTTGCTGAATGGCACGAACATCCAGACAGAGATGACGAATGGAAAGCAGAAGAAATTGGACGCATCGGAGAAGAAAAGTTTCGTAGAGAATACGGCTGCGAATTCTTAGTATTTGATGAGACTTTAATTAATTCAATAAAACTTAGTGCTATGGATGGTAGTAGTCCTATATTAAATATGGGACAAACTCGTTGGTATCAAAAACCAACCAATCAGTATACATATGCAGTTGCACTTGACCCTAGTATGGGAACAGGTGGTGATTTTGCTGCAATACAAGTATACGAATTGCCTAGTTATAAACAGGTTGCAGAATGGCAACATAACACAACAGCAATACCAGGACAAATTCGTGTGTTAGCGGATATATGTAAATATCTAGAACAAGAAACTAAAAATCCTAATGGTATATATTGGAGTGTAGAAAATAACGGAATCGGAGAAGCAGCACTAATCGTTATAAACGATTTTGGGGAAGAGAACATACCAGGACTATTTGTGTCCGAACCTATGCGAAAAGGACATGTGCGCAAATTTCGAAAAGGCTTTAACACTACCCATAGCACTAAGATTACAGCATGTAGTCGTTTAAAAACAATGATAGAAAACGATAAAATGCAATTACATAGTAAACCATTAATAAGTGAACTAAAAGGATTTGTTGCAACAGGGTCAAGTTTCCAAGCAAAGTCGGGAATGACAGATGATTTAGTAAGTGCTACATTACTTGCTATAAGAATGATGACTGTGTTAAAAGATTGGGATCCTAGAGTTTATAGTACATTTAATCAAGCAGAGGATATAGAAGACTACGAACCACCAATGCCTATCTTTATTAGTAGTAGTTTTTGATAAATATTAATATGAAGAATTTAGATCAACCAGCAAAACAATTATTTTCAAAAATACGTGGAAGATTTCCAGGTGTAACAATTGGCGATAGTGAAGGTAATGTAACTACTGATCCTGCACAAGCAAGATTTTTTGAATTTCCGTTTAAAGAAAGTCAAGAAGAATTAGGTAAAGTTAGTGTAAGCCTTTCAGAAGAAGATGGCGTAGTTATAATGTATAGCCAAGATATTGCAGAAAATGACGTATACAAAACAGCGTGGTATGATTTTTTAAAAGAGCTACGACAATTTGCAAAAAAGCGTATGCTAAATTTTGACACTAGAGACATTACAAAAAGTAATTTAGAAAAAAGAGATTATCAGTATCTTGCCAACCGCCCAGAGGACAGTAACATGAATGAATCAAAACTATACGGAACAAGCCGCATTAGCTATCAAAACGTAGGCGAAGCACGTATTATGATTAAGCACACAGAAAGCATTAATCAAGAAGCAGCAACAGGACGCACACAAAAAATAGGAAAAATTTATATTGAAAGTGCTGACGGAGAAAGATTCCGTTATCCATTCAAACACCTAAGTGGCGCAAGAGCAATGGCAAGACATGTTGCAGAAGGCGGAAATGCATATGATGAATTTGGTAAGCACATTGTAGGTCTTTCAGAAGAAATGGCAAAACTGCGTAAATTTAAAAACTACATGGGTCGTAGTGCAGTAATGGCAGAAAGTCTAGTTGAATACATGGATGTTGTAAAAGGGCGTATTACAACAGTTAAGAAAACAATTGAGTCATTACAAAAGCCAAAGTTTTATGCAGAAACGTTTGCTGCATTTGAAGCACCTATTATGGAAGAAGTTCCGGCAGATGTTGCAGAGAATTGGATTGACCAATTAACTATCAAACAGTTTAACGAAGAACTATCAGATGTATTTCCATACATTTACAAACTAGTAAGTGAAGCAACAAAAGCACAAGAATTAGGCCCAGAAGATTTAGTAGATGAATCAGCAGAAGAACTTGGCGCATTAAAAGACAAGTATAGCAAAGCCGAAAAGAACAAAAAGACTAAAGAAGAAATTGAACTAGAACGAGCATTTGAAGCAACACTAGGTCAATTCTCAGACACTGTATGTGAAGAGTGCGGTAACCAAAGTTGGGAAACACTATCAGAAGAAGAACTAGAAGAAGCACACGGCAACAGCAAAGAATATGACAAATGCTGGGCAGGTTATGAAAAAGTACCTGGCACAACACGCGGCGAAAAAGGTTCTTGCCGTAGAAAAACAGCAAAAGAAAGCGAAGAAGAAGTACAAGAAGGCACAATCAAGACAGCACAAGATGCAAGTGATGCGCTAGGCGTATTGCGTGGCAAAGGCAAAAAGATTGAAACTGGAGATGGCGAGTACGAAGGTAACTTAGCAAACGAGTATGCAAATCAAGTGTGGTACGTATATTCTTGGATTGAAGCAAAAACTAAAGGGTTCCAAGACATAGATCCAAAGTTCCAGTCTGCAATTGATGACATGATGACACTACGTGGCGAAGCAAAGAAATTAGAAACCAAGCCAGGTTCAGGCAAGAACGGCAAGTTTGGTAATCAAATTGTAAACACATTATATCCTGTAATGCAGTATATTGATGCACACGACTTTAATCAAGATGAAGGTAATGCCTACTCAGGTGCTGTAGCAAAAGCTAAAATGAACGGCAAGAAAAAGGGTGATGAAATTGATGGCCCAGACGGTGAAAAGATCAAAATAGAAAAAGAAGAACAAAAGACACCATTAGGCGAGTTCATACTATCATACTACGATAGAGAAAATGGAACATTTCCAAAAGGCGAAACATCAATTCTTACTATGGTAGAAAAAGATTACGGCGAGCAGTTCATAGATCCTGCTAAGGCATTTATCGAACAAGTACAGGCATTATTTGATAACTTTGAAATGCAAGAAAACCCACAGCAAATGGAAGTTAACGTCGAAGACGATTACAACAGAATGAGAGAGTTAGCAGGTTTAAGATAATCTGCTAACCCACTTATAAGTTTTATTTCTTTTTCTTTAAAAAAGACTTGACAAACGATGTAGCGATGTTATACTAATAACTGTGCTGCAAATAACAAGGCACACAGTAGCAATGTAGCTACAAGCATATAGGCATTATATAGGAGAAAAGGCACTATGGCATCATTAGCAGAAATCCGAGCAAAGCTCAAACAACAAGAGTCTAACGCAAGCGGAAACAGAGGACCACAAGGTCCAAACCCAATTTACCCATTTTGGAATATCAAAGAAGGCGAAAGCGCAACTTTCCGTTTCCTTCCTGATGGCAACCCGGATAACACATTTTTCTGGGCAGAACGTTTGATGATCAAACTTCCATTTGCAGGTATTAAAGGTCAAACAGATTCACGTCCTGTACAAGTACAAGTTCCATGTATGGAAATGTACGGCGAAACATGTAACATCTTAAATGAAGTGCGTGGTTGGTTTAAAGATCCATCATTAGAAGACATGGGTCGTAAGTACTGGAAAAAGCGTTCGTATATTTTCCAAGGATTTGTAAATGACAATCCACTAACAGATGACGAAGCACCAGAGAATCCAATTCGACGCTTTATTATTGGACCACAAATCTTTCAGATCATTAAGCAAGCACTTATGGATCCAGACATGGAAGAGTTGCCAACAGACTACACAGCAGGTGTAGATTTCCGTCTTAATAAAAGTTCAAAAGGCGGTTATGCAGACTATAGCACAAGTAACTGGGCTCGTAGAGAGCGTCCGTTAACTGATGCTGAAATGAACGCTGTTAACACTCACGGGTTGTTTAACATGTCAGACTTCCTTCCTAAAAAGCCAGACGAGACTGCACAAAAAGTATTGCAGGAAATGTTTGAAGCATCAGTAGATGGCGAAGCATATGACGCTGAACGTTGGAGTAATTACTTCCGTCCAGCAGGTGTGTCAGCGGCAACTGGCGATCCAAACAAACCTGCTGTAGCACCAACTCCTGCTCCGGCAGCAGTAGCACCGGCACCAGCACCAGAAGCTGCACCAGTAGCAGAAGCAGCACCAGCGCCAGCGCCAGCAGCCGAAGCACCTGCAGAAGGTGGCGGTAATGCAAATGACATTCTAGCAATGATCAGAGCACGTCAGTCATAATAATACACTATGGGGGAGTAATCCCCCATTACGCTTTTTAGATAGGAGAATACTATGGCGAATAAATCATTCGATCCGACTAAGTTCCGTAAGGACTTAACAAAATCCATCTCAGGCATGAGTAGTGGATTCAATGATCCTAAAGATTGGATCAGCACAGGCAACTATGCACTAAACTATCTTATTAGTGGTGACTTTCACAAAGGTGTTCCGCTTGGTAAGGTAACTGTGTTTGCTGGTGAATCAGGTGCAGGTAAATCATATATCTGTTCAGGTAACATTGTAAAGGCAGCACAAGATCAAGGTATCTTTGTAGTACTAATTGACTCAGAGAACGCACTTGACGAAGCTTGGTTACAAGCATTAGATGTAGACACATCAGACGATAAACTACTTAAACTTAATATGTCAATGATTGATGATGTTGCTAAAACACTGTCAACATTTATTGCAGACTATAAAACAATGGATGAAGAAGACCGGCCTAAAGTATTGTTTGTAGTTGATAGTTTGGGTATGTTGCTAACACCTACTGACATCGATCAGTTTAACAAAGGTGATATGAAAGGTGATATGGGTCGTAAGCCCAAGCAGTTAACATCACTTGTTCGTAACACAGTTAATATGATTGGTTCATTGAATGTTGGACTAGTATGTACTAATCACACATATGCATCGCAAGATATGTTTGACCCAGATGATAAGATTAGTGGCGGTTCAGGCTTTATCTATGCATCAAGTATTGTTGTTGCAATGAAAAAGATGAAGCTGAAAGAAGACGAAGATGGTAACAAGATCAGTCAAGTTATGGGTATCCGTGCAGGCTGTAAGGTTATGAAGACTCGTTATGCAAAACCGTTTGAAGGTGTACAAGTAAAGATTCCATATGAAACAGGTATGAATCCTTATAGTGGATTGCTTGAATTATTTGAAGGTAAAGGAGTCATTGAGAAACAAGGTAATAGACTAAAGTATGTTTCTAGTGACGGCGAAGAAATTCTCGAATACCGTAAAAAGTGGGTAGGCGAGAACCTCGATAAGGTTATGTCAGATTACTTGATTAAAGAAGCTCAAGTGGTAAATATCGACAGCGTAGATGATGAAGCTACGGAAGACCAAATCGAGGAAGCCTTAACAAATGAATGAAGAACAAATAGTAGATGTATGGACACTATTTAAAGAATACGTCGATAAAAAACAAATAGAAATTGTTGCTGAAAGATTTATTGATCAATTAGCAGATTATGGAGTAGACGATGTTATACTTAAAGATTCTTTAGGTACATGCAGTGTACTTGATGAAGCAATAAACTATTACTTAGATGCTGACGTAGACGAAGATAATTTTAATAACGATTGGGATGAATAATGGGTTGGTATAGCGAAGTATCTCGTGACATTAACAAGATTCCTGGTGCTATACAGCACTTTGAATCCGAACTTAACCATGCTCGCGGTGAGTGTAAACTTGTTGGTAATGTTGAAAAGAGTGCGGCAGCTATGCCAGGCATTGTTGAACATAGGTTCAATCAGCTTCAAGAAATTGAAGCAATTCTTAACTATCTAAATATTGAGCTACGTAGATTGCGTAGCTCATTTTTTAAAAAATATCTTGAAAACTATCAACGGGCACTGTCTAGTCGTGACGTAGAAAAATACGTTGACGGCGAGGCAGATGTCGTTGACTATGAAAAAATTATTAATGAGTTTGCCTTAATGCGTAACAAATGGTTAGGTGTACTCAAAGCATTAGATCAAAAACAGTGGCAAATTACTAACGTAGTTAAGCTCAGAGTTGCAGGTATGGAAGACGCTACTCTGTAAATAACTACATGAATGTAGTTTTAGTTACTGGGGGTTTTGATCCTCTCCACTCCGGGCATATAGCCTATTTTAAAGCAGCACGTAATCTCGGCGACAAATTAGTTGTTGGAGTTAATAGCGACGAATGGCTAACCCGCAAGAAGGGTAGACCGTTTATGTCCTTTGAAGAGCGTTGTGCAATCATCAAAGAACTAGCATGTGTAGATCAAGTTATTGGATTTAATGATTCTGACAATACTGCTAATCATGCAATATTCCAATTACAAAGCACAACAGGGTCAAGTACAAAAATTATCTTTGCCAATGGCGGAGATAGAACAAAGTCTAATATACCCGAAATGCAATATAATAATGTAGAATTTGTATTTGGCGTAGGCGGCGAAAATAAAGCTAATAGTTCAAGTTGGATATTAAAAGAATGGTCTCAACCTACTACAGAGCGTACTTGGGGAACCTACACAATATTAGATAAAGGGCCTGGATGGCAAGTAAAACAATTAGCATTTACTTCTGGAAAGTCGCTTAGTGATCAACGTCATTTTGATCGTTCAGAACATTGGCATGTTGTTGAAGGTGAAATACAAATGACATTAGAATACGATAACGGCGATAAAATTACTAACATATATACTAAAGGAAGCAGTATTGATATACCTGTGCTTACTTGGCATAAAGCTGTAAATACTGGTGTCAAAACTGCACGAGTAATTGAAGTATGGTTAGGTGACAATCTAACAGAAAATGATATAGAAAGAAGAGATTAATGAAAGTATTCATAGGCTACGAACCAAGAGAAGATATGGCTTACCAAGTGTGTAAACACAGCATACTAAAGCATCAACCCAATGCAGATGTGCGTCCATTAGTACAAAAAGAATTAAGACAAGCAGGATGGTACAAGCGTCCTGAAGATAAACTTGCAAGTACAGAATTTACGTTTACACGTTTCTTAGTGCCAGAACTTGCTAACTTCAAAGGCTGGGCTGTGTTTATGGACTGCGATATGATCCTTACTACAGACATTAAAAAACTGTTCGATCAAGCAGATGACAGGTATGCTGTTATGTGTGTGCAACATGATTACACACCTAAAGAAGGTATTAAGATGGACGGACAAAAACAAACTATCTATCCACGCAAGAACTGGTCAAGTGTTGTGTTATGGAACTGTGGTCATCCTAGTAATAGAGCCGTGGATCAAGATCAAGTCAACAGTTTAGAATTAAATGGCGCATACTTTCATAGATTTAGTTGGTTACTAGATGATGAAATAGGCGAACTAGATCGTACATGGAACTACTTAGTGGGTGTGTATGATGATATCGAAAAACCAAACTTGATTCATTATACTGAAGGCGGACCGTGGTTTGAAAACTATAGAGACTGCGAGTTTAATGAGTTGTGGAAGAAAGAATTATTTGAGATGATGAACAAACCAAATTTCAAAAAGGAAAAATAAAATGATTAACAAACAAAATTATTCAATTGACGCATTTCATAAAGTGCCAGCAGTATCTGATTCAGATAGCTTAGGTGTACAACGAGAAAGTCATTTAGTTAAAGCGTGTCAAACTTGTACAATTGAAGGCAGTGTTTTAGAGTTTGGAGTACACAAGGGCAAAACAATTAATGTTATGTCTAAAGTTTTTCCTAATGACACACTATATGGATTTGACAGTTTTGAAGGACTTCCTGAAGACTGGAACATTAGTACTAATCCTAAAAAGAACAAACATAAAAAAGGTTATTTTGCTGTAGATAAATTACCTAGTGTATCAAAAAATGTAGAACTAGTAAAAGGATTTTTTGATACTAGTTTGCCAAAATGGTTAGAAGATAATAATCCTACACCTATTAAGTTATTACATGTTGACAGTGATTTGTATTCTAGTGCAAAGACTGTACTTACATTATTAAACGATAGTATAGTTAAAGATACTATTATAGTATTTGACGAGTTTTATGCATGGGGTAGAAAGAGGTATGAGACTTGGGAAGATCACGAATATAAAGCATTACAAGAATGGATTACAGACTTTGATAGAGAGTTTGAAGTATTATACAGAAGTAACCATCAACAATGTTCTATTAGAATTACAAAATGATATGTTTGAGTAAAAACAAAAATGACGAATATATTAATATGTTTGCAAAGGGATCTAAATTACGTATAGAAGATTACGACTTTAATTTTTCTAATAATTCAATAATGATTCGTAGCATGACAAAGCGTAAGTTAATTCACGAATGTTGGAAGAACAAACATACATTCTATTATATGGATAGTGGGTATATAGGCAACTACAAATCAAAATTTAATCCTATGGGATTTAAATTATTTCACCGCATAGTAAAAAACGATGTGCAGCATAATGAAATAATAAATCGATCAGACGACAGATGGAAACAACTTGACTACCCAATACATGATCGTAAACTAGGGAGACATATACTGCTAGTAACACCTAGTGATAAACCTTGTAAGTTTTACGGCATTAACAGAGATGTGTGGGTTAAAGAAACAATTAATAAAATAAAACAATATACAGATAGACCAATTGTTGTTAGAGATAAAGCATCAAGGCCTGAGCGTATTGTAAAAACAATATTTGATGATTTAATAGATTGTCATGCATTAGTAACATATCAGAGTATAGCAGCAGTTGAAAGTGTACTTCACGGTGTCCCGGCATTTACTCTTGCTCCTACTGCTGCCGACCCTGTTTGTGATAAAGATTTAAGTCTGATCGAACATCCAACTAAGCAAGATAAAGATAAAATATATAAATGGGCCTGTCATTTGGCATACGGACAATTCCATATTGAAGAATTTAAAAACGGAAAAGCATGGAGATTACTACGTGAAAATTAAAATATTTATGAATAGTGCAGGACATAATTCTGAAAGAGATGTCTTAAGAAATATGTATGATGGTATAGAAGAACATCTAGTACCTAAAGACAAAGCTGAAAAGAAACGTTGGCGGCAAGTTAACAAGTCTAAAGGATTACAAGGTTCAGGGGTATTTTATGATTACACTGAAAAAGCAAGAGGCTGTGACTTAGCAGTAATGTTTGGCAGCTGGAAGCCTGAGCGTTCAAGAGTACATCACGAAATAAGAACAGCAATTTATAAAAGTGACATACCGTTTTTATGTATCGAAACTCCGTTGTTAGGGAGAAGAGTATTTCAACCTAACCAGCATTACAGAGTTGGTATAAATGGATTTTTAAATAGAGATGCTATTTGGGGAGAAGAAAGAGATTATCCAGCAGACAGATTTAATGCTTTAGGATTATCATATTCGGGTTGGAAAAAGAAGCGTGGAAAGAAAATTATAATTGCATTACAACTAGCTGGAGATGCAAGTTTACGTCACAATGATATTAATGAATGGTGCAAAAATACAGTACAAACATTACGCAGGCACACAGACCGTCCTATTGAAATTAGAACACATCCAGGTGTAAGTGATAAAGGATGGTCCAATCACGAAGAATTATTTCGATGGTTTTTATTTAAAAACTTCCCTAATGTACAGTTTGTAAACGGTAAGGAAACACCATGGGAAGATCATATATTAGATGCTTACTGTGTAGTAGCATATACAAGTGGCATGTCGATTGATGCTGTATTAAATGGCATTCCGGTAATAGCAGTAGATGAAGGAAACTTTGCATGGAACGTTGGCGAACGTAAATTATCTAACATTGAAAATTTAACATTAGCCGACAGCAAAGATGTACAACAATGGCTTTATAATCTAGCATACTGCCAATGGACACCTGAAGAAATGGAGTCAGGCCAATGTTGGTTACACTTAGAATCTTCCATAAAAGAGTTGATAGATGAAAACCGTAGTAACTTATCTTAAGGGCATACCTAATCAAAAGAATCCAGAGAAAATACAAGTATTAACTCGATTCGCCGACGGAGTAAATGCAGTAGGTGATACAGGTATTGTGTCACAAAATCCTCATTGGTCATTAAGTGATTTAGGTGTTATACAAGGATTTGTTCATCAACAAAGTGCAAACTCTCCTCATTTGCAATTAAGAAAAACTGTTTTGAATAACCAAAAGTTACATGGAAAACATACCTTAATAGCAGATAGTAATTTGTTTTTATATGCAGATCCTTTAAACCCATTACATTATCTAAGGTTTAGTTTAGACGGTGTTTTTCCTACTACAGGTAATTACTTTGACGATAATCCTGATCCTGATAGATGGAAAAGCATATCAAACAATCTTGGAATATCATTAAAGGATTGGAGAACAAACGGTAATCATATACTAATTTGTTTGCAAAGGAATGGCGGCTGGAGCATGAAAGGACTAGATGTAATGGCGTGGCTTCGTGCAACTATAACTAAGTTACAACAGTATAGTGATCGTCCTATAGTAGTTAGAGCACACCCAGGAGACAAACGGGCAAAGCAATACTTAAAATTAAATCATCCTGGAGTAAAAATAAGTAACAACATATCAATAACATCAGACTTTAAAAAATGTTGGGCAGTAATTACTTATAATAGCAGTCCTGGTGTTGCAGCAGCAATCCAAGGTATTCCGGTATTTGTTACAGACCCAGTTCCTGAAACTAGTCAAGCATGTGGTGTTGCTAATAAAAAAATTATAGAAATTGAAAATCCAAAAACATTTGAAAGACAAGATTGGATCGAAAGACTATCGATGAGTCACTGGAATTTTGAAGAGCTATCTTCAGGACAAGCATGGAGACACATTAGGAATTATGTATGATTGAAATGGTAAGTTTTCCATCTCCAGTAAGTAAATTATATTTTAGATGGGCTCGCGGGTTAGAAAAACACGGTGATAAAATAATACAACTAACTAGAGAGGACGACTATAAATCTGTGTATGCTGATTGCTACTACCAAACTAATGAAAGAAAACAAAAGTTTTTTACTGGTAAACGTGCAGAAACACAAGGACAATATTTTGATTTTATTTTAGATTCAAAAAAACCTTTTATAGTAAGCGAATCAAATCCGTTTAGACAATACGACGGTTGGCTTCGGTTTGGATGGAACAGTTACAAGTGGACTAAAGGAAATTTTAATAACGATAACGTTGACGATACTAGATGGAAACGTTTTCAAAACATTACAGGCGTTACATTTAACGACTGGCACAGTCCGGGAGATGACATAATTATAATGGGTCAAAAAGAAGGTGACAGTGCGCTAAATGAGTTATACGAACAAGGGTTTAATAGTTTTTATGATTGGGTAAATGTAGTAATTAAGAATATTAGAAAGCATACTGATCGTAGAATAGTAATACGTCCGCACCCACGTAATTTAGATAAAACATTAATACAGGTACGCAGTAAAGTACTAAAAAATAATAAAAAGAATAACGTAGTACTCAGTAAACATTTAACGCAGGGTGGGAATCAAGGCGGCGCCGGGCTTGATGCTGATTTAAATAACGCACATTGTGTTGTATCGTTTAATAGTCTAAGTTCAGTTGAAGCAGTGTGTAAGGGCATACCAGTGTTTTCATTAAATGACGGATCTATGACATATCCAATAAGTCATAAAAGTTTATCACAAATTGAGAATATTAATTACGATATAGATCGAACACAGTGGCAAAATCAAATTGCATACACTATGTGGAATAAGGTAGACGTAATTAGTGGTGAATGTTGGGAACACCTAAAGCCAGTTTATTTTTCGTAGTTAAAGAATGTAAAGTCTTCTCTATACCAGTTATACACAAGTGCTTTTTGAGTTTTAGATAATTTTAATAGTTGTTTGCGTGTATTAACATTTTTTGATACTCCAAGGATTGGCAAATTTATATTCCATTCTTCTTGAATATTTTCAATGTGTATTATATTATGTACATTATGATTTATAAAATTAATCTGTTTTTTTAAATGCGGATCTAATGCTTCGTTATCTCGATTACAAAATAAAAATTCAATAAGTTGATCAACTGTACATTCTTTAGGTAGGCCAATGTCCTTTAGTTTTTTAGGACGTTTGTAACGTATGTAATTGTATGCACTTAAAAATCTAGTGTATGGATTTCTACATATCGTAAAATTTATAAAATTATTATTTGCTGCCTCTTCTGCAGAAATAAACTTTAGATGTTTGTTAATATCAGTATCTCTGTGTAAAGATATTTCACCGTTAGTTAGTTCGTATAAATGAATCTTCATTGCAGTATTAGCACACTTAGTAATACTCCAAAAATTAATATTGAAATTAGGCCATGATGTAATTCTATACATTTAATAACCTAGTAACACAAAATCGTTTTCATACCTGTCAAATATTCTTTGTCTGTGTACGCTACTTAAAATAACTTCTTGACTTTTAGATACATTTGCATAATTTAAATTAACACCATAAGACAATAAAAATTCTGGTACTCTAGAAATATCAAAGACATTATCAAATAATAGTTCATACTTATTTGCAATAAAACTACTTTGACTTTTAAAATGTATATTACAATTATCATTAGGAAATTTTTCTAAGGCATAATCAATAAAGTAATCAAATGATACACTGTCTTGCAACCCAATGGCTTTATATCTGTCACAGCCAAAGTCTTTATAGAGAGAAACAAATCGTTCGTAAGGATCTCTAGTAACACTAAAATTTACATAGTTATTTGATAATGCTGCTTCTTGAGAAATGTATGTAACGTTTTTTGAAGAGTGTAATGATTTATCTCGTTTATTAATATTTTTTACATTATGATTCATCAAACTACTTTTAACGGCACTATTAGCACACTTAGTAATACCCCAATAATTTAAACGGTATTGCGGCCATATAGTAATGTTTATTTTCTTATAGGTATCATCCACGCCAATAATCTTCTTGTCGGTTAACCATTATATCTGTATGTTTGCTTTTACCCGCAGTTTTACGATCGCCCTTCATATGATCCATCCATTTGCCTAAAACTGTGTTTATTAGAGGATGTCCACCACCGCCTGTACTTGCTTCACGTAAGTACATTTCTGCACTATAGTCTAATACTGTTGGAAAGTCTTTCTTCATGTTATTAAGTATATGACCAAACACATAACTGTCGTGCCATTCTTCTAATGTAAATATGCCGTTGTCTGCATCTTCATACATACGTTCAAACTCTTTAAGGAACTCGTGACACACTGGATGATTTAAGTTCATACCATAGAAGCCACACTCGGGCCATGTCTGTGATCCTTTGCCTCTACCTACATATGTTATCCATGCATTATTTGGTAACAGCTCTTTAAATTGTTTATGGCTCCAGTCACTGTGTACAAACGTATCTGCATCCATCCATACACACCAGTCCTTAGAGCGTGTACAAGCGTCATACACAGCGTATGTCTTGTTAGCAAAGCGTACAGCGTCCCATTTAAATTTCTTCTGCCAATCACGTGGTCTGCGAGCTCTTATATCAGCAGGCGGTATACCATTTGCTTTATCAACACTTCCCCACTTACTTTTAAATGCATTAAGTTTTGGCAAAACTTCTGTTGCGTTAAGTATTGTAATTTGCTCAGGATTGGGATTTACAGGAGTGCAATCTTCAGCATACACTAATAGCTTTACTTTATTTTCAACTCTTTCTGCAAAACTATCTAAGAATCGTTGTCCATATAAACTTAGTCCTGGCTGATGAAATGTTGTAACCACTGTTATTGATGTCATGGTGTTCCTCTTGTTAAATATGTATATGGAGTATTTAACTGATGATTTTTTGTTTATACACTGATTATGGCGCACTAAATTCTAAACCAGTATTCGAAGCATTTGCTAAAAGTATAATAGATGCCGGACATACTGTAATTTACAATGAGCCTTATAGAGTAATGGACCATTACGACAATTATGATGTTGCTGTTATATGGAGTGTGTTATGGCACGGAAGAATGGCAAAGAACAAAAATGTATGGGAACAAAACCGTATGTTAAAGAAACCTGTTATAGTATTAGAAGTTGGCGGCATCCAACGAGGTATAACTTGGAAAGTAGGACTAAATGGAATTAACAGAACTGGCTACTTTGGTAGCGGCAACAATGATAGGAGCCGGGCTGATAGCATGGGACTGGTTTGTAAACCTTGGAGATCCAACGGGGATTTTATTTTAATATGCGGACAACACGATAAAAGTTTGCAGTGGCAAGACATGCCGAGTATGAGCAATTGGTTTATGCAAACTTACAGAGAAATCCGCAAACACACTGATCGTCCTATATTATTTCGAGCGCATCCACGTTGTAGATTGCCTCATATCGAACTTGGATTAAAACATGTATACAGACAGGAACCGAGACAACTACCAGGCACCTATGACGACTTTGATATGAAGTTTGATAATATATGGGCCACTATAAGTTACAGTAGCAACCCAGGTATACACAGTATCATGAATGGTGTTCCGTCGTTTGTAAGTCCTAGCTCGTTAGCATATCCAGTAGCTAATGACATAGACTTTCTTTTTGATATCGAAGAACCGCATATGGGAGCAAGGCAAGCATGGCTCAACGATTATGCACATACTGAATATACAATCAAAGAAATTTCTCAAGGTATTCCACTTAAACACTTGACTTCTGCTATCTCTTAAGTTATAATAGTGTTATGGAAACTAATATTAATACTATCGAAGACCTCCTGGAAACACTAGCAGGGTTAACTTCTTCAGACAACTTAAAAATAGAATCAACCGATGCTACTATCATACATAGCATTGCACGGCAATCATTTAAAGGTACTGCATTGACAGATAGACAGTTTCTTCTAATGAAAGATAAACTACAAAAATATAAAGAACAATTTACTAATTGTAATTTTGATTTAGCTATCAAAACTTTACGTTTGCCACTTAGACAAATTGACCGTAGTAAGTATATTACACTAATCCAAGCACCATTAAATGAACCAAAAGAAAACTGGATTAAAGTACGCTTTCCATTTAGTAAAAAATTAATTATGACGTTACAACAGATTCAATATAATCACCGTGAATATAGTCATAGAAAAGGTAGTCATGAACATCATTTTTTAGCTAACGAGCAAAATATATTTAATGTAATCAGTGCATTTAAAGATAAAAATTTCGAAATAGATCAAGTACTACTAGAAGCTTATGACACTCTGTTAAAATTAAGAAAAGAAGACTACGTTCCAAGTATTAGAAATATGACTTTAAAGAATTTACATCCTAACGGTGTAAAAAGTTTAGAGGACAGTTTAGGTAAGTTATCTAAAGATAACATAGTCCTTTATAGAGACAGAAGTTTAATGTACGGTATTAAAGAATTTGACTTTGACATTAATTACTGTTTACCTAAGTACAGTACGCTCACACAGAAAATTGTTAATAGAGAAATGTCGCATATTTTTATTAATTCAACACAGTGTACATTAGATCAGATTGTTGGAAGTTTAATAGAACTAGAAAGATTCCCTGTTGTTATTTTATTAGATGACGATGATGCATTTGATCACTTAATTATATCACATAATCATTTTAAAAATGTTGTATCTAATGATCAAATAAGTGTAATGATGCGATTAGAGTCTAATAAGAGTGACGGGTTTAACGAGTATATTAAAGAACACAAGTTAAATTCTCCGGTTGACAAAGACACAAAAATAGTGTATATTAATAGAAATAAACTTAATAAACCTTTATTGACAAGCGATTGCAAACCTCTAACTATGTTGATGTTAGAAAGCTACCGGTTGAATATGAAGATGTCGCATTACGCAGATGAATATGATTTAATTATACATTACGACAGTAACATTAGTCAGTTCATGCGTTTTGAAAAAAATAAAATTCAGGAAATTTAATGGCAAGCTGCAAACTAATAATAGAAGATGAAGTAAACATTAAGCTGGAAGGACTAGAGGTTGATGTACGGAGAAAGCTCGCGAACGCTCTTAAGTTTGAAGTGCCATATGCAAAGTATATGCCACAATATAAACTTGGTCGCTGGGATGGAAAGGTTGCTTTTTTTGGTATTGGCGGCTCTGGCTACGTCAATCATCTTGATATTGTTAGTGAAGTTCTACAAAAGAATAACGTACAAATAGTAGACATCGAAGATAGACGTCACCCAATTAAATTAGACTTTACACCCGTTACAGAAAATTATTGGAAAGACCAAGGTGTTGTATGGCCTGAAGGTCATCCAGCAGAAGGCGAAGACATTATTCTACGTGACTATCAAGTAGAAGCAATTAATAACTTTTTAAATAATCCACAAAGCTTGCAACAGATTGCTACTGGTGCAGGTAAAACAATTACGACAGCAACGTTGTCACATATAGCTGAGCCATACGGTAGGTCACTTGTGATTGTTCCTAACAAATCGTTAGTAGAACAAACAGAAGAAGACTATATTAACTGTGGGCTCGACGTAGGGGTATACTTTGGAGACAGGAAAAACTTAGGTAAGACTCACACTATTTGCACTTGGCAGAGTTTGAATATTCTAGACAAGAAGCACAAAGACGGAAGCGCAGTGTTATCACTAGCTGAGTTCTTAGAAGGTGTGAGCACTATTATTGTTGACGAAGTACACCAAGCCAAAGCAGAAGTTCTTAAGAACTTGCTTACCCGCAACCTACGTAACGCTCCAATACGCTGGGGGCTAACTGGTACAGTACCAAAAGCAAAGTTTGAATTTGAAAGTATTCATGCTAGTCTTGGTCCTGTAATTGGCAACATCAGCGCAAAAGAATTACAAGACAAAGGTGTTCTTGCACAGTGTCATGTTAATATTGTACAACTAATGGATACAGTAGCACACAGCGATTACCAATCAGAATTAAAATATCTTGTTACTAATCAAGCAAGAATAGAATATATAGGCAAATTACTAAACACAATAAAAGACTCAGGCAACACACTTATACTAGTAGACAGAATTAGCGCAGGCCAAATGCTTGCCGAACTTATACCTAACGCAACGTTTGTAAGCGGCGCTGTAAAAGTAAAAGATAGAAAGGAAACCTATGATACGATTCGTGAAGGAACTAACGAGGTTATTATCGCAACCTATGGAGTTGCTGCCGTGGGTCTTAACATTCCTCGTATTTTTAACTTGGTTCTTTTGGAGCCTGGGAAGTCTTTTGTAAGAGTAATTCAATCAATTGGTAGAGGTGTAAGAAAGGCAAAGGACAAAGACTTCGTACAAATATGGGACCTTACATCCACTTGTAAGTTTGCGAAGCGACATCTAACTCAGCGTAAGAAGTTTTACAAAGAAGCAGAGTACCCATTCACAATAGAAAAGGTGGATTGGAATTAAATTATGAGAATATTAACATTAGAAAATCAATGCTTTCATTTAGATAAGCTACCAGATGAAATAGAAGAAGACATACGGTTCAGTGTACTAGATAATAGCGATCCTAAAAATCCAGATTTCTTTTTTGTACCTTTAATCTTTCTTGAGAGCTTTAGCGCACCTGCAATGGTAATTAATATTAACGGCAGAGAAATTACAATGCCGGTAGATTGGAGTGTAGCTGTTGGATGTAGCCAAAGTGGTAACGACTTAGAAATACTACCGCTTACTAGTTTAAACAATAGAGGGTTTGAAGCATTTCTTTTTAATCCGCTATCAAGCTATAAAGTTGACTTTGAAGAAATTGAAATTGTAAACTTTTATTCAGATGTAAAATGGTATTTCCCAAAAATGAAAAACGGACAATTACTAAGTGTTCCTATCGAAGATGGTGATAAGCCATTGTGTGCATACTTTGTAAAAGATATCAGTCGACAGTGTGAAGTTATAGAATACTCACTTTTAATATAAAGGAAATACATATGGGAATTAAAGCAGGTAAAATATGGGGTGGCACAGAACTAATCCACGCCAATGGTGTACTAGAGTTTCACCGCATTAATTTTAACGCAGGATACAAGTGTAGCGAACACGCACACGAATTTAAATGGAACGGATTCTTTGTTGAATCGGGCAAGATGATTGTTCGAGTTTGGCAAGATGATCAAGGACTAGTTGATGAAACTATTCTTGAAGCAGGGGACTTTACACAAGTGAAGCCCGGAAAAATTCACCAGTTTGAAGGTTTAGAAGACGGTGTCGCTTTTGAATTATACTGGGCTGAATTTAATCACGATGACATTGTTCGTCGAACAAGCGGCACAGCAATTAGAAAGAAGTAACAAATGTTTAAAAACATAGATAAGAAGATGATGCTAAAACTTGCACTGTTGCAAGTTATAGTCATTACAATTAGCAACGCACTAGTTGCAATACCAGTAGAGATTGCTGGGTTTAAATTAACTTGGGCAGCGTTTACGTTTCCGATAGTTATTCTAGCAACTGACTTAACAGTACGTTTATTAGGTAAGAACATTGCTCGAGCAACCATCGCGGCAGCATACCCAATTGCAATTATTACAAGTATTGCAGTAGTACTAGCAGAAGGTGCACCAGAGAGTGTAGCAATGCGTATTGGCTTTGCATCAGCAACAGCATATGCTGTAGGTACGTTTATTGACGTATATGTGTTCCAAGCAATTAGAGAACGTATGAGTGCATGGTGGTTAGCACCTGCATTGTCAACTATAGTTGCAAACGTAATTGACAGTTACACATTCTTTGCAGTAGCGTTTAATAACTCAGCAGATGAGTATATGGCTGCTAACTGGATGGAAATTGCAGGCTCACAAGCTGTGCTAAAAATTGCGGTAGGATTAATTATATTCTTACCTGCATATGGTTTACTACTACGTTACCTTAAAGGTAGAGTAGAAGTAGGCGACGGTAGTTAATTTAACTACCCAAAGATAGATAGCGAGCTCTTTGCTCGCTATCCACATTTATAAAAGGATTAAAAATATGTGGTCATGGATAAGAAGTTTACTAGGGAAGGATGTTCCGACAGTTATTAACGAGTTGTCAAAAGAAAATTCAACACCTAAAAAAGCAACTAAGCCTAAAACAAAAGCTAAAAAGGCAGCAACTAAAACTTGCGACTTTAGCAAATTAACAAAAGATCAACTTCTTAAAGAAGCTAAGAAGCGTGGCGTTAAAGCTAACGCAAGTCTTACTAAAGCAGAGTTAGTAAAAAGGTTAGGTTAATTGTATAGTAGAAAATACTTACAACAATTAAAGGAAATACACAGCGATAAATCTCGTCGAACAGGTTTCGGCGGCAAGAATAAACATTTAGGAAAGTTTCCAAAGTTTATGGATTCTTGGAATGTTAAATCTTTATTAGACTATGGCTGTGGAAAAGGACACATACTAGCACAACTTAAAGAATCATATCCGGGTGTAAGTATACAAGGATACGATCCTGCATTAGAGTTGTTTGCTAGTTTGTCCTCTTCTAATTACGATTGTGTATTTTCTAATGATGTGTTAGAACACATTGAACCTGAGTACATTGGGCAAGTATTAGATCATATAAACACGCTGTCAACAAAATATATTTGGCTACGTATTGATACATTACCTGCACGTAAAAAATTATCAGACGGGCGTAATGCCCACTTAATTTTAGAAACTCCCCAGTGGTGGTTAGAAAAAATTAAAACATACATTGACGGTACAGTTCAATATCATGAACTTACTAAAAAAGGAAAGTTTGACATTGCAATTGAAAAATAAAATGATATCAGGTGAAGCATTAATATACGAGAGAGCCGACGGTGTAGTATATGCAAAGTATAGAGATGCTCCCCATAATCAAATACCTCGTTGGATCATAGGTGGAGATCCTGCAGGCGTTGCTAGAGCACAAGGTGACTTAATAAGCTACGGAGAATGGCAAGAGCTATGCCAATTAAGTGAAGAGTATCCAACGCTAAAAAAATTATTAGATACATTAGTAACAACTTATTATACAATAAAGGAACACAAATGAGACATAAAAGAGCAGGAGTATTATTTTTAATACTCGGAAGTATATTTTTGTATAAAGATATGCATCACATGAGTCACGGGCAAACATTACTCGGAGTAGGTGAAATGACATGGATGTGGTTTACAATGGCTGTTGTACATTTCTTTATACGTGATTGTAACTGTAAGAGTTGCAAATGAGAATTATAGCAGGGCCATGTCAACATGAAGGACTAGCACAGTCATCAGAGATTGCTCGAGAGTGTAAACGTGTATGTGACAAGTACGGCATTGAATATTATTTCAAAGCAAGTTACGATAAAGCCAATCGCTCAAGTGAGCAAGGTGTGCGTGGCTTAGGTATGGAAGCAACACTCACAGACTTCCTAGCACTAAAAGTAACACTAGGTGTAAAGACACTTACTGATGTACATGACTATGTACAAGTGAACCGCATTGAACGAGAATTTAGAGATGCAGTTGATGTCTATCAGATACCTGCATTTTTATGTAGACAGACTGACTTGATCAAAGCGGCTTGTGCTACAGATAAAATTGTTAATATTAAAAAAGGTCAGTTTATGGCACCTTGGGATATGAAAGGTGTGCTAAGTAAAACTGAAGGCGCTAAAGACGTCTGGATAACTGAGAGAGGAACAAGTTTTGGCTATAACACTCTTGTCGTTGACTATACTGGTCTTATGTATATGCTCGACACTTATGAACATGATATTGTTTTTGATTGTACGCACTCTGCCCAAAAACCCGGGGGACAAGGGTCTAGTTCAGGTGGCAATCGTGATTACGTGCCTGGCTTGGCTCGTAGTGGGGCTGCTCTTGGCATCCGGAATTTTTTCTTGGAAGTCCATCCTAATCCTGATATAGCACCCAGTGACGGTCCTAATATGTTACGCTTAGAAGACTTTGAGGAGGTGGTACGTGACATCGTCAGCTATTCTTATACCCGCAAGATATAATAGCACACGCCTGCCGGGCAAGCCACTAGCTATGTTAGATGGTGTGCCTATGATAAAACGTGTGTATGACGCTTGTATTGCGTCTAAGATACCAACATACGTGCTTACTGATGATGTACGCATTGCTAGTGTGTTTCAAAACACAAGTGTTATTATAGATGACACAGACTATGCAAATGGTACTGAAAGATGTGCTGGCGCAATTAACTTAGACTATATGCAAAAGTATAATCACTTTATAAACGTACAAGGTGATATGCCCGATGTAGACGTTGCTATGATACAGCAAGTACAATGGCATCTACAACATTACTCTGTAACTACAGTGTTTACAGAAATGCCTCCTTGTATGCAAGAAGATCCTAATACAGTTAAAATGATAAAAGCAGGTGACCAAGCTCTGTGGTTTGGTAGAGGTATTACTGGTTACGGTGATTGGCATTTAGGTGTATACGGATATAGACGTAATGCATTAGAAATGTACTCAACACTTGCAGAATATGAAGAAGAACAAATTG